>Ga0187886_1000776_pt1 | contig 34389 bp, 47 predicted proteins | sample June2016WEW_20_1_FD_133001 | JGI IMG/M metagenome (GOLD analysis project Ga0187886, IMG submission 133001) | Peatland microbial communities from SPRUCE experiment site at the Marcell Experimental Forest, Minnesota, USA - June2016WEW_20_150 | ecosystem: Environmental > Terrestrial > Soil >...
AAGTCTGAAGTCTCGGACCACTTTGTGGGGTTCCAAGGCCCAGGGAGAGAGTTGACTTCAGTCGCTTCAGTTACTCCACTCAAATCAGAAAAGCGCCCGGCGCAGCGGTCAAGGACCGGATAAGACGCTCTGGTCCCCTATAATTACAACCCCCTCCCTACTAAAGTAGAATAGAGTAATTAGAGTATATAGGGTTGTAGGGGAAAGATTTGACTCTGGGCTGACTCTACCAGACTTCGACCTATAATAAAATCTCACTGACCGGGCTGGATTTTCCTTTGCTCCCCACCAGCTGTAGTGTATACTATGGGTAGAGCGATGGTGCTCGGGTGAGTATTGAGAGGTGGTGTAATATGTTGACTGAACCGAAATATGCCGTAAGTGTTGAGCCAACCTCGATGCGGGGGTATAGTTTACTCATCCTCCACAAGCCGAATGACCCTGAGTGGAGTCCGACCCTTAGTCAGCAAATGCCAACTGAGGTGGCTGAGTGGGTTAAGGGCCTGGCTGCCATCGAGGCTGAGTTCATGAGACACCTGGGGAGGACACAGGCATGAGTCGTTTTGTTTTCCACCAGTCGTAGCGTATACTTTGGACAGAGCTTAGTGAAAGGGTTTGGGATGAGTCATGACATTGAGGCAACCGACCATTTCGGTGAGGTGAGGCTGAATGGCCAGCGCGCCTGGCACGGCCTGGGAATCGAGATCGAGCCGGGTCTCAAAGTGTGGCCCGCGTTCGAGCGGATTGGGTTGAACTGGAAGACCGAACTCCTGCCGGTGTTCGCGACCTACAAGGGCGAGGACGGCAGGGTGAAGCAGTTTAAGCTGCCGGAGACGATGGCTCACGTCCGGGCCGACACCAAACAGTTGTTGTCCATCGTCAGCTCCGGCTACAAACCGATCCAAAACAGGGAGATGGCCGAGTTCGCCGACGCCCTGGTCGAGGCGGAGCACGGCGTCATGGTGGAGACGGCCGGTAGCCTGCTCAGCGGCAAGGTGGTCTTCACCCTGGTCCGGCTGCCGCAGGACATCAAGGTGACCGACCAGGACATACTCCAGATGTACGTCCTACTCCGTAACAGCCACGACTGCTCCTCAGCGTTCCGCGCCTACCTGACGTCGGTCCGGGTCGTCTGCGCGAATACCCTTCGCCTGTCTGAAAGAGACCAGGCTCGCGGGATCGCCTGCCAGCACACGGGCGACCTGAAGGGTAAGCTGGACGCGGCTCGCTACGCCCTGGGCATGGCGACGGAGGGTGCGAAGCGGTTCGAGTCACAGGTGCGGCTCCTGGTGGCGAAGCACGTCTCCCAGGAGGACGTTGCCCGTTACCTCCGTGAGGTGTACGACAACACCTTCGGGATCATCCCGGAGCCGGACGGCGGTGACGGGAAGGCGCAGGCCCGATTTGAGCACCGGCTCGAGAAGCGGGATGCGCTCCTCGCTCGGTGGGAGCACAATTACCAGGCTGAGCACCAAACGCTCGAGGGCATCAAGGGTACGGCGTGGGCGCTGTACAACGCCGTGAGCGAGTGGCACGACCACGAGCGCGGTCGGGTCGGCCCGGTGCAGGAGTCCGACGTCCGCACGCACAGCAACGTCTTCGGTGTGTCCGACGCGGGCAAACAGGTGGCCTTCCAGAAGGCGCTCGCCCTGGTGTAGATCCCAGGACGGTACGCTCGGCCTACCAAGACGTACCGTCCTATTGGAGATGAGTCATGGATAACTATATGTGTGTGCGACTTGACCCGGAGTGGTACGTCATGTGCCTCGGTGAGCTGACCCACGAGGGTAGGCTAACCCAGGAGGAGATGATGAACCTGGTCTGTGAGACGGAGACCCCGGAGCAGCGAGTCTTTCGTGTAGGGACCTTGAGCACGATCTGGCAGTGCCAGGAGTGTGGTGTCCTGTGGGTTAAACCCAGTGGGTCCGACGTGGGGGTTTGCCCTGCCTGTGGTGGGAGGATGTGCATGAGGCCCTCTGCAGTGCGTGGGGTGGAGCAGGTAGACCTCGGTCTGGAGCTCCTGCTGGAGGCGCAGCGATGACACTCAACAAGGCAATGGCGCTGGCGGGTGACCGGCAGCCGGAGCGGGTCTTTCGGCACCGACTACTCATGAAGGCCGTGAGGAGATCCACATGAGCAATCAACATATCATAGAGTACTGCAACCACCGGAGCCAGTGCCGAGATAAGGGCTGCAAGGCGCTGGCCATCATTTCCAGACCGGACCCTGACGACGTCGCCTACGCCGACGCGGTCCACTGTGGCCGGTATAAGCCGGAGGAGGGGACCTGCGATGGCGGGACGGAGGTGGTGCTGACGGGGGCGTGGAAGTAGGACCGATAATGAAATCTCACTGCGGTTGTTGAATTTCTCTTTGCTTTTTCTGCCTATAGCGTATACTATAGGTAAAAAGGATGGTGAACTATGGCAAAGGTAAACGTGAGACAGATCCTGAGCAACGCGGCTCATCCTGACGGGATCGGGAGGAATAAGGCCGGGAACCTCGTTCTCCGGTGGGGGTATTACTACCGGACCCAGGCCGGCAGGATGGAGACCCACAAGGCGAACGTCGCACTGGCGATGAGGCAGGCGGGCATCCCGTTTGAGTTCGTGGGCGACGGTGACCACTTCGCCGCCTTCCGGGGCGGCGCTCCGCTGGCGAGACAGAGCCACACCTGGCTCGAGATTAAGGTCCTGGACGTCGTCGTTCCAGACGATCTCCACGACGCCGCCGAGAATTGAGTGGAGATTCGGGTTTTGCTTTCTGCTGATCGTAGTGCATATTTTAAGTAGAAAGGTGGTGATCTATGAGTAACAGGACTATAGCGATCCTGGTCGGCTGGGCGGTGATGCTGGTGATCGGCTGCCTCTGCGTTAGGGCGGCTACGCGGATGGCTAATCAGATGGCGGATCGGCCGACGATCGAGCAGCAGCTGGCACAATTGAAGTGAGGCGTAACGTGGGATGGTGGAAAGACTACAGATTGTTCGACATCACCTCGGCGCGGGCCGTCTTCTGGCTGACCGTGGCGATATTTGTGGCGCTGTGTTGATGGGTGATTTATGATGACAAGAGAAGAAACAGAGCGGTTGGGAGAGCGAGTGAGGAAGATGCTTGATGGACCGCATGGCCGCTATGTTTGGGATGTTCGCGTCTGGGAGAACCTGGGATGGCACATCGCATGGGTGAACGGCGCGGTCAGCCTGCACTACGACGAATACAACCGGAGTGATAACCGTCGATTCTGGGCCATGGTTGGCGATGTCAGGAGCATGACAGGGAATGCCGAGCTCACCCCAAGGACGTGTAGGCGATTCGTGTCCCCGGTGGCTGCTGTCCGTGCGGCCTGTGACTACGCGATAGATCGGATCGAGGAATACTGGCGGCCGATCGAGTCCTCGGTTAGGGACGTTAGGGGGAGGATGGTGCGATGAGGACTCCGTTTGAGGCAGCAAGAGATTTGGCGCGGGCCGCCGGAATGAAGCCGGTGATGTTTGCCGAGTACTGCAAGAAGCACGGCCTGATCAGGGACGACGAGCGAGTGTGCCACAAGTGCCTGGAGGTACACAAACTCGACTCCTTCAGGTTGAGGGAGCCGAACAAGTGTAAGTCATGCCGAAACGAGGAGCGGCTGAGGTACCAGGCCAAGATCCAGGAGAGGACCCTCGACGCGGGGGCCTCCCGCCATGGTGCTCTGTGGGAGGAGTGGGAGGAGCAGTGGATCCTCGACCACCTGGCGGCGACGAACGAGGAGCTCGCCAAGAAGCTTGGCCGGCACTGGTACGCCGTGCGGAAGCACAAGGAGGACATGGGGATCGACCGGGCACCGAAGTCCCCGTTCCAGCCGACGCAGTTCCAGGAAGTGCGGACGAGCTCTGTCGCCGTAGTGACGATAGTCGCCCACGACGATCCTGACGACGAGCACTACGGGCTCCTCGTGGTGTACTGCAACTCACTTACCACGCAGGAGCAGATACAGAAATCATTCACCGAGCATCCGATGTGCTCGGCGTTGTATGAGGAGTGGTTTAGGCGGGTGAGACCATGATGTCAGACCAGATCCTGTCCCTATCTCGCCTGAAGGGGTTGTTCCGATGAGTCAGATAACACAGATGCTCGACCGGAAGCGAAATTATGACCGGAAACAGATAGCGTATCTGACTGTATTGGATCCAGACACTGATGGTATCTTGATCCAGTACGAAGTGTGCAACCTGCTGCTGCGCAGGCCTCGCATCACGGTGACCTGCAGGACGGGGACGACTTTGGTGGCCGTCGCCGAGGCAATCCACGACGCTGGGTGGGAAGATGTGTGCTACCAACAGTGGCTTGTGGCGTGCGGCCAGCACCTGGTTGCAAAGGGAGAGCTGACGTAGGTGTCTGACGAGTCTGAGCGATTGTTCACCCAGTTCCTCGCTGCGGACAAGACAGTCCTTGGGACGAGTCATGGTGCTAAGGAGGCGCTGGCTGCGTATGATCGATACGCTGGCCAGTGTCGGGCTGACGGTGAGGTCTTCGACCTGGATGAGTGTGGGGAGGCATATAGACAGTGGTTATTGACCGTGAGAGGAGGTCGTGATGGTGAAACTCACTGAGGGCCAACTACGGAAACTCGCATCCTGGTGGATGGGTGAACTCAAGCTCGGCGACTGGACCGTTAAGCTCCAAATGGTCTCGCAGGCGGACATCGACGGCAGCGTGGCGAACTGCACGACAAACCTCTCGTTGGGGATGGCTACCGTGCGCATCAGCCGGTACGAGAGTCGGGCTGTGAAGGACCAACAGGACTGTGACATGGAGGTGGATCTGGTGCACGAGCTCCTCCACCTGCAGTTTGATGTGATAGATCGTTTCTGCAGTAAGAGCGGGATAACACCTCTCCAGAGCGACATAGCCCTGGAGCGCCCGATCAACGCCGTGGCGCGGGCGCTGGTGCACCTACGCCGGAAGGGAGGAAGATGAGCACTGTCGACGTGGTGATCGAGGTAGGGTACGTGGAGGTCCTCCTGCGGGAGGTGCCCTACACTGTAGACTACTCCGAGTGCAACCCAGGCCGAAGGACGCTGACCAACGGCGACCCAGGCTATCCGTCCTCGGGCGGCGCGGGAGTGATCATTTCGTGGTCCCCGAGGGAGGCCGCTGATATCGTGCGGGAAGAGATCAGGGAGCAGTACTATGGTCTATCAGTCGACCTACCATTTGCCCTCTTAGGTATCATCAGGGAAGAGGTGGAGAGGAAGGTGCTGTGACGTACGACTATAAGACAGAGCCGTTCAACCACCAGCACGAGGAGTTCATCCACCACGCCGACGACGAGGCGCGCGGCCTCTTCTGGGAGATGGGGACAGGTAAGACGAAGACCGTAATAGACGAGGTCTCATATCTGTTCGAGGAGGGGAAGATCGATGGTCTACTGGTTGTGGCTCCCAATGGTGTGCACCGTAACTGGGTATCCGACGAGCTACCTACCCACATGCCTGATCGAGTACTCGCCCGTACCGCCTGCCACATATGGTACTCCACTGATTCAAAGAGACATAGGATATCTTTTGAATCAGTGCTGAATCACCGGGGGCTGTCAATTCTGGTCATGTCCTATGACGCGGTCATGACCACCAGAGGATGTAAGGCCTGGAAGGAGTTCCTGAAGAAGAGGCGGTGCCTCTACGTGCTGGACGAGTCGCAGCGCATCAAGAATCCAGGCGCTAAGCGGTCCAGGAGGATCGTCGGTTCGCACATGGCTGCACCCTACCGTCGCTGCCTGTCGGGGACGCCGATAGCCAACTCACCGTTTGACTTCTACAACCAGGCTCGGTTCCTCGATCCAGAAGTCTGGGTCCCTTTTGGGATCTCAGATTTTGGGTCGTTCAAAGCGTACTTCGGTATCTGGGAGACCTGGGCCACGCGGACTGGGCAGAATTACCCGAAGTGTATAGCCTACCGGAACATCGAAGTCCTGAGCCGATTGATGAGCGAGTTAGGTTCACGAGTCACGAAGGAAGAGGTCCTCGACCTCCCGCCGAAGCTCTACAGCAAGCGGCACTTCGACCTGTCTCTGCAGCAGGCGGAGCTCTACGGACGGATGAAGGAGGAGGTTATCCTCGAGCTGGAGACCGGTCAGCTCACGACGATGCTCGCGATCGTCCGGCTGCTCCGATTCCAGCAGATCACCTGCGGGTATCTACCAGAATCTGATGAGAATCGGACTCTGGTAGATATACCGGGTGGCAACCCTCGGCTCGACCTACTCGTCGAGACCTGCGAGGACCTCAACCAGAAGGCGATCATCTGGTGCCGGTTCCGTCGGGACATTGAACTCATCCACGAACACCCATTTTTCAAGGAAAAATGTGTAATCGCGGATGGCTCAGTCACCGGCGAATCTCGAAGTCGAAACCTCGACGCCTTCCAGAAGGGCGACGTCCAATTCCTCCTGGGCAATCCAGCAGCCATCGGGGTTGGGGTCACGCTCCATGCGGCGAAGACCGTGATCTATTACAGCAACTCCTTCAGCGCGGAGCAGCGATGGCAGTCAGAGGACCGGGCGCACCGCATTGGTCAGGATCAGCCAGTGAATTACATTGATTTGATGGCCGCTGGAACGGTGGATGAAAAAATCATAGCTTCTCTGAGAAGCAAGGCTGATATCGCCAGCCAGATCACTGGCGATAACATCAAGGAATGGATTTAGAGGCGGCTGCGAGCGAACTAACTTCTCTTGGACAATGATTCAGATACAGTTGGGTAGAATTAAGGGTGGCATATGGGCTCTGATCCGTTCGAAGGTTTCCGCACTGAAGAGACTCCCGATGATGACGCGTTTGCTCGCCTCGCTGAGATGGTCAGTAATCTTGATGAGGCTGAGAAGGAGGTCTTAGGTGCAGAAACCGTGCTTAAGATTGCCCAGGAGCGTGAGAGGCAGATTAGGGAGCATGACCTCCCTGAGTATATGACCTCCTTGGGTTTAGAGACGTTCAGGACGACTGATGGGCTTACGGTCGAGGTGAAGACGAAGATCCGCGCGTCGATCGGGGAGCGGAAGGGTGAGGCGTTCGTATGGCTGATCACCCACGGCCATGGTGCCCTAATCAAGAGGACGGTGGAGGTGGCCTTTAACGGGGGTCAGGAGAAGCTGGCTGAGGACCTCTGCCTGCAACTGAGCCAGCAGGATAATGCGGGGGTCCGGCAAAATATGAAGGTGGAGCCTGCGACGCTGACCGCGTGGGTGGGAAGCCAACTGGAGAATGGTAACCCGATTCCGATGGATCTCTTTGGGGTCTTTGAGCAGAGATACGCGAGTATTAAGAGAGAGAGAAGAATGAGTGAGCAGGTACACTGCAATCTGCCAGAGGGGTCTAAGTCCCTCTGTGGGATACCGGTTGAATCCCTTCTGGGGTGCACTTCTCGTAGTGCCCCGCAGAAGTGATTCAAGTCACCGTGCAAATGCGTCGGGGCACGTAAAAGAGCTCGCCGCGATTTTGGAGGTTGAACTATGTCGGAACAGGATCAGAACCAGTTGGTAGTACAGACCGATAGCCATGCCTTGGTTGGCGTGGATTTCGGTGAGCTCGCCGGAGTGGGCTTCGAGGGGCAGACGTCTCGGGACGTTGCGATCCCATTCCTCGGTTTGCTTCAGGCGGGGAGCCCGCAGGTCACGGACGGTGACCCGAAGCGGATCCCCGGCGCGGTGGCTGGTGACCTCATGAACACGGTCACGCAGGAGCTGCTTGGGAAGACGGTCTACGTGGTGCCATGCTTCACGCAGAACGTGTTCGTGGAGTGGGCCCCCCGCGACACGGGAGGTGGTTTCCAGAACGTCCATGAGATCAGCGACCCCCTCATCGTCGACGCGCGGGAGGCCGCGAGGAGAGACAAGAGGAGCTTCAACGATCTCACGACCCCTGACGGCAATGAGCTCGGTGAGACGTTCTACGTCTATGGCCTCCTCCTGGAGAAGGTGGACTCGAAGGAGTCAGTATGTCCGATCGTCCTCGCGTTCAACTCGTCCAAGATCAAGGTCTATAAGCGGATGAATACGATGCTCCGGACGATCAAGGGGAGGCCCCCGCTGTGCGCCTTCCGCCTGGCCATCACATCCTTCGATGACAAGGACAAGAAGGGGCACAACTTCAAGAACTTCAAGATTGACTTCGCCGGTGGCAATCTTGCCAACTCGGCTAACTTGCCCACGAACGAGTACAAGGGCCTGCTGGCCGAGGGCAAGGCGCTCGTTGACGCGGTCAGGGGTGGCCTGGCCCGCGCGGCCTATGACACTCAGACGGTGGAGCCGGGTGCCGCCGAGTCCGAACCGTTCTAACCAAGCCTCTCATCACCCTCACCACCTGGTGCCGCCTGCTTCGGCGGGCGGCACCGAACAAGGGGCATGCCAGAAGAGCGTGCCTCTTGTTCGGTGTGGGTAACATATGTTGCCTACACTACATTTGTGCCAGAAGTGGCGATAGTCAGCCGCCAGGAGATGGGTATCCCCTCGGACGAGGTTCTTTACCTGTCGTGAATGATCGGACTGAGACACGAGCCTGGCCTGGCACTTTATTGAGACGACTATGGTGGTATGTAACAAGAGAGATCACTGTTGCTATAAGGACGATTGTCCTCACTCTGAACCGCTTGACGTTTCACTTGACTTCGAGATGATGTACTGTGATGAGCCGGGTCTGGCAGCGAGGTGTGAGTGAACTGGTCCCCACAGCAGCAGCAAGCGCTCGACGACGTTGGTCGCTGGCTCCGTGAGCGAAGCGACAGCGTCTACTACCTCGCTGGCTACGCGGGGACTGGAAAGACCACGCTCGCGAAGCACCTGGCTGAGGGCACGGATAGGGTGCTCTTCGGGGCGTACACCGGGAAGGCCGCATCCGTCATGCGGAAGCGCGGCTGTCCGATGGCGAGCACGATCCATCAATTGATCTACCTACCCGCCAGCAAGTCTAAGATGCACCTCCTCGAGCTCAAGGAATCCTTGTGGGATGCCTGCAATGAGACACCTGCTGAAGACCAACCTACCAACAAGACCATCCTCAAGCTCAGGCGACAGATAGAGGAGGAGACGCAGCGGCTGAAGCGCCCGTCTTTCACCCTTAACCCGGAGTCCTCAGTGAAGGACGCGAACCTCGTCGTCATTGACGAGTGCTCCATGGTGGATGAGAGGATGGGCATGGATTTGTTGTCTTTTAAGACGCCGGTCCTCGTGATCGGCGACCCGGCCCAGCTGCCTCCGGTGAAGGGTGGTGGCTTTTTCACCGACAGGGAGCCGAACATGATGCTGACGGAGATCCATCGACAGGCGTGGGACTCGCCCGTCCTGACTTTAGCCACTAAGGTCAGGATGGGCGAGTCCCTCGAGGACGGTGAATATGGACAATCCCTTGTGATGCATGGGAAACCCCAGCAAGAATTGGTCTGTCAGGCAGACCAAATTCTTGTTGGGAGAAACGAGACCCGTCGCAGGTGCAACTCCCGGATGCGATCCCTCCTGGGCTTAGGTGCACAGGATGAGCTCCCAGTCGTAGGGGATCGTCTCGTGTGCCTTCGGAACGACCACATGGAGGGGCTGCTGAATGGTACGATCTGGACCGTGGATGAGGTGTCGCCAGGCGTATGCGAGGACCGCGTCTGCCTGACCGTGACGAACGAGGACGGTCAGCAGGTCACAGTCGAGGCACACGTCCACTTTTTTCAGGGGAGGGAGAGCGAGCTCCCGTACTACGAGATACGGGAGGCCCAACTATTTGACTTTGGCTATGCCCTAACAACTCATAAGTCGCAAGGTAGTCAATGGCCATCGGTATTCATCTTTGATGAGAGTTATGTCTTCCGTGGTTCAGCCAAGAATTGGCTCTACACAGCTATAACGAGAGCATCGGAGAAAGTGGTGGTGTGTCGTGGCTGAGGTGTATGGAGCATGTTCTCCCAGCGGAAAGATCTACGTTGGGTATACCACAGGAACAGTCTTAAGAAGATGGAGACGGCATGTGTCTGATGCGATGCACGGCAGACAGTCTCGTCTTAATTCTGCCATCCTAAAATACGGTGGAGGACAGTTTATTCTTGTGACTCTTGCCCAGGGGATACCTGAGGACAGAGCTAAGGGATTGGAGATCCAATGGATAGCAGATCTTGATCTACAGAACCCAGATAATGGATATAACATGACAAAGGGTGGGGATGGGTTATCTGGTTGGGTACCATCCGAATTTACACGAAACAAGTGGCGGAAGAATTGTCGAGGTCCCAAGAGTCTTAAACACATACAACACATGACTGAGGCAAATCGTCGTCCGGAGCACATTCTTTCTGTGGTGGTTGCAGTGAGAGGTAGACCAAAGAGCGAAGAGCATCGTCGTAAGTTGGCTGCTCAACGAGGTTGGAGACACAGTGAGGAGGCCCGTTATAAGATGCGGTTAGCATGGCAGCGTCGTAAAGAACAGGCCTCTGAGAGAGTAACGATCTGTCGTAACCGAGAGGGTACTATCATGACAGGACAGGAAATGCTTGAGAAGGCCCGCCAGCGGGCAGCGGAGATGGTTGAGGAGTCGTCGGCGCTGAGCGATGCGGAGTTCGACGAGCTGTTAGAATTGCAGCCGGAGAAGGCCGTCGATAAGCTGGCCATCCAGTTCTTGGAGACGGCGTTGGACGATCACAACTACTATGAAGGCGACGACAACCTTGAGGACGGTCAGGGCGGAGATGTGGATTGGTGAGATCGATTAACCATGTGTGAGGAGATAAATGGGTCCGACACTACCATTCTCTGAGGCGATCCACGCCGAGAAGTACAGAGGTAAGGGCGAGTCCTTCAAGGAGGCGATGAACCGTGTCGCTGGAGCTCTTGAGGATAACGATGAGCACTTCCGCGCGTTCCGCGATGCGCTGCTCGACATGAGATTCATACCTGGTGGTAGGATCCAGGCGTCGATCGGATCGACGAAGCACACGACGGCCTATAACTGTTTTGTGTCTGGGGTGATCGAGGACTCCTTCGTGGAGGGTCATGGGTCAATCATGGCCATCGCCGCTGAGGCGGCTGCCACCATGAGGATGGGAGGCGGGATAGGCTACGACTTCAGCACCCTGCGGCCGCGCGGTGACTACATCCGGAAACTGGCCTCAAAGTCGTCCGGGCCGGTCTCCTTCATGGAGATCTATGACGCCATCTGCCGGTGCGTGTCCTCCTCTGGGCACCGCCGGGGAGCCCAGATGGCTGTCATGTCCGTCGACCATCCCGACATCGAGGAGTTCATTCATAGCAAGCAGCCTCCGCAGGAGGCAAGGATCATTCTGGAGAAACTTACTGCGTGTCAGCAAGGTTCCCCAGAATGGCTCACGTGGTACTCTGTCCTCCAGATGGTGTACCGGCTTACTGGCTTCAACATCTCGATCGCCGTGACAGACGAGTTCATGAAGGCAGTGCAAGCAGGTGCTCTGTTTGCCCTGAGGTTCGGTGGACGAACCTACCGGGAGGTTGACGCCAAGGCTCTGTGGGACACCATCATGCGGTCAGCTTGGGATTGGGCCGAGCCAGGGGTCCTCTTCATCGACACGATCCGCAGGATGAACAACCTGTGGTACTGCGAGAACATCATCGCGACGAACCCGTGCTTCACTGGTGATACACTGGTCTGGACTGATCGAGGATCAAGAAGGTTTGATGAGTTGGCTGCAGATGGCAGAGATGTTCAGGTACTCACCCAAAATGGTGAAGGACGGCTGGTGTACCGCACGATGCGGAACCCGCGATGCACCCAGCGCGGTGCACGACTTGTGCGAGTCATGCTCGACAATGGACAAGTTGTGAAGTGCACACCGCAGCACAAGTTCTTTTTGAAGAATGGTCAAGAAGTGGAGGCCCAGGATCTCCATGCTGGGGATTCGCTCCAGAGCGTGTATCGATATTGTGCGAATCAGAAGGGTTACTTGAAACTGACCAACGGCATCGTCTCCATCATGGAACATCACGTACCGTTCGAGGGTGTGAATGGATTAGGTGAAGAGCTCCATATTCATCATCGCAACGGCATCAAGAACGACAATCGTCCAGAGAACTTGGAACTGCTGCGGTCGTCTGAGCACAACTCCATGCACATGCGTGGTGACCAGAATCCTCTTCGTCGGTTCCCTGATCGGAATCCGATGAAGACCGATCCTGACTGCCTTCGTGGCGAGAGGAATGGTCGCTGGAGGAGCGACATCTCGATCGAATGGATGCTCGAGATGCGAGAAGCAGGCTACTCCTTCGCTAAGATCGCGGAGGCGTGTGGTTGTTGCAAATACACCGCGCAGAAACGGATTAAGGAAGCCAATCATCGAGTGGTATCAGTCGAAACACTTGAAATCATGGAGGACGTGTACTGTGGAACCGTGGACGAGACTCATTCCTTCTTCATTCAGTTAGGACAGAATGATGGGATGCTCGTGCGGAATTGCGGTGAGCAGCCACTACCACCCTACGGGGCCTGTCTCTTGGGCAGCTTCAACTTAGTGCAGTACGTCAAGGATCGCATCACCAGGAATACGATGGAGAAGATCAGAGTTTTCGACTGGGAGCAGTTGAAGGCTGACATCCCCCCTGTGGTCCGGGCGATGGATAACGTGATAGATAAGACCACCTACCCGCTATACGAGCAAGAGAAGGAGGCAAAGAGCAAGCGCCGGATGGGCCTCGGGGTTATGGGCTTGGCGAACGCGCTCGAGGCGCTCGACATGCCATATGGTTCTCAGGAGTTCATTGAGTTCGAAGAGAAGCTCCTAAGAACCATAGCGAATGAGTGTTATAAGGCGTCGGTGCTCCTGGGCCAGGAGAAGGGTACATTTCCGCTGTATGATCCTGAGAAGTACCTGGCAGGAGAGTTCATTAAGACCCTTGAGCCAGAGACGCAGGAGCTGATTCAGCGATACGGGATACGTAACAGCCACTTGACCTCTATCGCTCCAACGGGCACGATATCAATCTGTGCAGATAACGTGTCGTCCGGGATCGAGCCGGTATTCTCCTATACGCAGAAGCGGGTACTGAATATGCTGGTAGGGAAGACCGAGACGGATTTTGGTGACTACGGTTATCGGGTATTCGGTACACGGGGGAAGCGGAGCTCCGAGGTGACTGTAGAGGAGCACCTGGCGGTACTGGCCGTTGCGGCGCACCATGTGGACTCTTCTGTCTCGAAGACGTGCAACGTACCGGTAGACATGCCGTGGCAGCAGTTCAAGGACCTCTACATCAGGGCGTGGGAGCTCGGATGCAAAGGGCTCACGACCTACCAAGTGGGCGGGAGGCGGGCCGGAGTCATAAGGTCGATGGACGATGACGTGTCCCCGTCGGCCTGCACGGTGGACGTGAAGACGGGGAGAAGGGAGTGTGAGTAGGATGCAGATGATTGAGAAGAACATAGCTGAGTACTTCGCGATGGCTCGGGAGCGGTACTTGATTCATCAGAGAAGGCTTTCTGGTGAGTCAAGGCCCTGGACGGAGGATCCGGTCTTTCAGGCATGGCGATTCTGCAACGTCTTTCGCGAGGACGATAGGACCACGAAGTGGATTGACAAGAACGTTCGAGGACCTCTCCGGAATCAGAGTGATGATCGGATGGTCACTGCCATGGTGGCCTGCCGGCTCTTCAACCGGATTGAGATTCTGGAGAGGATCCAGAAGGCCGGGCTCTTGCAATCGTGGGATGGAAGAGGTGTCTGCAAGGTCCTGAAGGATGTCCACCCGGTGGTAGGCGCGGCCTACATGATCAAGACCCCGACTGGGATGGATAAGCTGCATGGTGTCGTCGCCATAGTGGATACCGTTCAGGCCGACTCACACCTCCTGGCAGAGCAGATGTGCGAGCACGCCAGCCTTGAGTTCGCGTGTGATTTGCTTCAGCGATACTCATACATCGGCTCGTTCCTCGCCTACGAGATCGTCAGTGACCTGCGGTGGACGCCGGTCCTCGAGAGGGCGACCGACGTCATGACCTGGTCGGTCCCCGGACCTGGGGCCTGCCGAGGGTTGTCGTGGCTCGTGGCGGGCAACTCCGATGAGATCAAGTACGGGAGCCGGGTTGCGAAGGAAGAGGCGCTCGGTCTCATGGGCAAATTACTGCGATGTAGCCAGTCAGTGGTGTACTGGCCGCAGGAGTGGCCGATGTGGGAGATGAGGGAAGTGGAACATTTTTTATGTGAAATGTGGAAGTATGCGAAGGTGAAGTACCTAAATCGGCGGATGAAGAGAAGATTTTACTTGCCTTCTCCTTAAGGATACCGTATACTATGTGGCATGGTGGTCTCCTAAACACTATCTTGAAAGAGGATGAACTATGATCAGGACTGCGATTATTGGTGTGGGAAATTGTGCTTCTTCCCTGGTACAGGGACTGCAGTACTATGGGAGCGGTAGCGGTGAGCATGTGAATGGGCTAATGGAGCCGAGCATCGGTGGGTATCGTCCGCAGGACATTGAAGTCGTGGCGGCTTTCGACGTGGATGCGCGGAAGGTGGGTCTGGATCTCGCCTTGGCGATCGACGCGGAGCCGAACTGCACCCTGAAGTTCTGTCGGGTCCCGCCGACCGGAGTCGTCGTGCAGCGCGGTCCTACACTGGATGGGCTGGGGACGACGCTGCGAGACTTCGTCGTCGAGAGCGGTGAGGAGCCCGTGGACATCGTGGCGGCCTTAAAGAAGGCCCAGGCGGAGGTCGTAGTCGGATACCTCCCAGTAGGCTCCGAGCAGGCTGTCCGCTACTATGCGGACTGCGCGCTGGCGGCTGGGTGTGCCTACGTGAACTGCATCCCGGTCTTCATCGCGTCGACACCGGAGTACGCTAAGAAGTTCAGCGACGCAGGCCTCCCGATCATCGGCGACGACATCAAGAGCCAGGTCGGCGCGACGATCATCCACCGCACCTTAGCCGAGCTCTTCCACATGCGCGGTTACAAGATGACGCACACCAGCCAGCTGAACGTCGGTGGCAACACTGACTTCTACAATATGCTGGACCGTAGTCGCCTGCGCAGTAAAAAGATCAGCAAGACCCAGGCTGTGACCAGCGTGATGGGGATTGACCTCCCGGCGCGGGACGTGCACGTCGGACCGAGTGACCACGTCGCCTGGCTCAACGACCGCAAGTGGTGCTTCATCACCATCGAGGGTGAGGGCTATGGCGGCGCACCGATACGGCTTGACCTCAAGCTGGAGGTGCACGACAGCCCCAACTCAGCCGGTGTGGTGACGGACGCCATCCGGTGTGCGAAGGTGGCCCTGGACCGGCATGAGGGTGGTCCGATCCTCGCCCCGAGCGCCTTCTACATGAAGTCGCCCCCGGTCCAGATGGAGGACCACAAGGCGCTGGAGGGCCTCCGGGCATGGCTCAGTCAGTGATCAAGACCATCAGCAACGACCACCCCGGAGAGTGGCACCACCAGAGGTTTGTCGAGTTCGCCCAGGCGAAGGCGGCGATCGGTGAGCCAGTCCCCCACATGCGGGTGGCAGACTGGCTCACCAGCGAGCAGTCGTTCAGGGAGCAGACCTGGATGGCGGGGGCGTACCTGGCGGCGTATTCCCTCATAACGGGAGAGGCTGTCTGGTGCTACTGGCCCCGTAGTCGTATAGATAAGGAAGGATCTGAGGCTATGTACCATTGGGTTCACGACAACTGGTCCGGATTCCATACCCGCGTGCCTCGTCGCTGCGTTCGGACTCCAGATAAGTTCTGCCGATGCCTGGCGGGATTCATTCTGTGGGAGGATAAAGAACTACCTCGATTGATGGCCAAGACATGGGACGATCCCCGAGCAGAGTATGACGAGTGGTGGGAGTCGGCCAACGGTATACCGTTCTTCGGCCGGTACATCTCGATCCGCCTGCTGGAGCTCATGCGGAGACGGGGAGTGATGAGGGCGCACCTGTACGACATCCGAGCGATCGGGGCCCACTCCCCGATCCGCTGCCTCATGCTGCTGCGGCCGGACCGCATCGCCGAGCTGGCTACCGGCGAGTCGAAGGTCGTCAACGAGATCGCCGAGCAGGTCAAGATTGAACTACAAGAACGCAGCGGGATAGAGATGTCATACTTCCTCTTCGCGACTCTGCTCTGTGAGTATCGGGCGTGCTACGAGGATGGCCATGATTACGCAGGGAACCAGCACGACGAGGAGTTGGAGTACTCCCTCGGTAAGTACGCCGACTACTGGCGGAGCAAGGGCATGGTCTCCCGGCTCTACGAGGCTCGGGCAGCCATCGATCCCCACGAGTGCCTGGGTGAGATACAGGGATGGAGGAAGCGCCGACTCGACGTAGCCGGCTGGATGCGGGAGCGGGGCATCGTCTGGTCCGACTTACTCTATGACTACGCGAAGTCCGTGGCGGCTGACAATCCAATTGAGAGGTGACTTATATGAACAAGCGAGCATCCATCAACGAGATACTCCCAGGGCGCATCTACCAGCGCGGTCAGTTCCTGACCTGGCCCTACGAGCAGAAGAAACGGCTCCTGGAGCAGCTGGGGATCGACGTCGTCGTGAACCTATGGTCCAAGGTGGACCCAGACTTGTCGTCCGGCAGCTTGGGTCGCGTGTACCTGTGCTGGCCTACTTCCCCGTCGGAGGTACCGGAGTGCGCGGATCTGTTCGTCGAGTTCCTCGTGAACCTGGTCCGTGTGGGGAAGAGGATCCTGATCCACTGCGAGGCCGGTCGTGGGCGATCCGTCTGGCTGTCTGCGCGGGTGCTGGCGGATGTTGAGGGGATCCCTCGGGCGGAGGCCCTCCGCAGGATCTCGTCGATCATGCACCACAGTCTGACACTTGCTTTAATGGGAGACCTGGCATGATTATACTGGTCAGTGGAACGAACGGTGCCGGCAAGACCTATCTGATGCGGCGAGTGTTGGATCTCCTGCCCAGGGAGGCGAATGGGGAATGTAGGATTCAGAGAGACAGGACGAAGTCGATCCGCGTCGGCTCCCAGTGGGGACACCCATATGACATCACTCTCCTGGGCAGGTACGACGGTCCGACGTGTGGTGGGTGCGACTGCCTCTCGTGGAAGGGGGCGTCGGATGATCTGGAGCGGTTGATCGTCAAGGCCGTACAGGACGGTCAGAGGGTCCTGCTCGAGGGCCTCATCGTCGCGACGTGGGGCATCAAGAGACTGATGCGCCTGCGTGGCATGGGGTTAGCCATCGTGCACATAGCTGTCCCTCTGGAGGAGTGCCTCGCCAGCGTGAACGATCGACGGCGGGCGCGCGCCCTGGCTACGGGCAAGGAGTATACGCCCGTCAAGGAGGACAACATCGTATCCAAATACAGGTGTCTACAGAGACAGAACGACGCGAGGCGGGCCAGTGGCATCACCGTCTTAGAGCTCAGCCGTGAGCAGGCATTCCAGCACGTTATAGGAGCGTTGGGGCTATGAAGTACAACCAAGCTCATGAGCTGAAGGTCCACAAACATGACTGGGTGCTCAGGACGGACGGCTACGAGGAACAGTGCACCCCAGCCATCTGCAAGAAGTGCGGTAAGTACGGTTGCCTGTGCGATGTCCGACGTGACCTTGGCCATTCGTTGGATGTCTTAGAATCAGAGCATTTCCACATGAGTGGAATACCTGGCAACGACCATGAGTTGGAGAAGAGCCTATGCACGTGATTGAGGTGAGGAACGTCCACTGTGCCCTGCCAGAGATGATGTATCAGCTCCAGAGGAAGGGCATCCGTCGGGATAGCCGCAACGGGCCGGTCCTCCGGCTCCCTGAACCCTGTACGATCAAGTACGAGCGACCACAGGAGCGCGTAGTGTTCTGGCCGGAGCGGGCGGCTAACCCGTTCTTCCACCTGCTGGAGTCCCTGTGGATGCTGGCCGGGCGACGAGACGTGGAGTACCCGGCATCCATCGTGAGTAGCATGCGAGACTTCTCCGACGGTGGGGCGACCTTCCACGGCGCGTATGGCTATCGGTGGCGGGTGCACTTCAACGTGGACCAGGTCCTCAAGATCGCAGAAGCGCTGAAGGTCAATCCCGATGACCGTCGTCAGGTGCTCACGATGTGGGACCCTATGGTAGATCTTGGAGCAGACTCCAAAGATCTACCATGTAACACCCACGCCTATCTCTCCCGGGACCAGGATGGTCGACTCGACCTCATGGTCTGCAACCGGTCGAACGACGCGGTATGGGGAGCGCTCGGAGCCAATGCGGTGCACTTCTCGGTACTCCAGGAGGTCATGGCCGGGTTGATCAGCTGCCCGATCGGGAGGTACTGGCAGGTGTCAAACAACATGCACCTCTACCTGGACAGGCACGAGGCGCTGATGAACACGCTGGCGGACAGGGCCTTCCCGTCTACCATCACGGATCCGTATGCAGACGGATCTGTGATGGTGACCCCGATCCTGCCCAGGGGGGACGCTGCGCAGTTCCTGCGAGAGGTCCCGATGTTCCTCGAGGAGGGCCTCCCCCTGGGTATGACGAGCCCATTCCTGCGGCGAGTGGCCTACCCGATGTCTCGGGCGGTCCAGGCGATGAGGAGTGTTCCTCCCCCCACTCGTTACGACATAGCATTGAGTGAGTTGATGGGGATGCAGAAGGACAGTGATTGGCGAGTCGTGAGTGAGGCGTGGATTCGACAGAAGAAGGTAGAGTGGGAGATGAGGCATAATGGCTAATGTCTATATGATTTGCCCCGTGAGAAAAGCCACTGACGCGGACCGAGAAGCTATGGAGAGATATGTTGCCGGTCTCGAGGCGCAGGGTCACTATGTACACCTACCACATCGAGATGTCGACCAGACGAATGATGATGGCGGTGTACGCATCTGTCGAGAGCATATGGCGGCCATGCTCCTATGTGAGGAGGTCCACGTATGGTTACTCCCTGGACAGGAGTTGAGTGAGGGATCGTTTTTTGATTTCGGCATGGCTTTCATGTTGTCGCAGTTCCAACTTGTAAGGTTCGTGGTGGCGAATGGGCTACTGAAGAAGACTGAGCATAAGTCATTCCAGAACCTACTAAAGGCTCTCACAGAGGAGACAAGTGATGAGTAAAAAACTCTTCGACCCGGACGACAATAGCCACCTGGCACACCTCCCGACGATCGCCCTGAGCGACTCAAACGGTCTGCTCCGGGCGCACGGCCACTATGGCAACAGTTGGAAGAAGCGTGGTGGGTGTGGTGCGTACTTTATGCTCGCGAGGAAGTGGGACCGGCTCGAGAAGCTCGTCTCTGAGAAGGGCTATGACATCTTCCGGGCGATGGATGAGGACACGCGCGGTGAGGGCATCATCGACGACATCCGCGACCTGCGGCGCTATCTGCTGCTCGTGGAGGCGGAGGCGACGGCGCGCGGCTATGAGTGCTGCTCCGTCCGGCACCGGGACAACCTGGAGGAGACCGGACGAGCTACGAGCCAGGTTCTGGACAGAGCCGCAGCACGAGATCAGAAGATCATAGTTGGTGGTCCCGGCACATATTTGCAAGGAGAGCAGCAGACGATGTGCACCAACGTCGATGGTGAGACTGTGGTAGAGGGAGGACCAAAAGATGATCATCCTGGTCCAGGAGTCAAGATCAATTCCCATTCGCGGTCGCTGGGCCAAATATCGAATAGACTGGGATCGGAGATGCCACAGAGACATCTTCCTTCTGATTCTCCCGGAGGGTCTGAAGCATGAAGCACGATCGCTGCACACTGGCAACGATTATTGTACTGATGTGGGTCGCTGGCTGGCTCTTGTGGGCCGGTGAGAGGATGAAGAGCGATGAAAACATATGTGGTAGGACTGTTGTTCGACGAACCCATGCAGCATGTACTACTGATCTACAAGCGGCATGGGCCATCCTGCGTAGTCGGGCGGTGGAACGGTATCGGAGGTAAGATCGAGACAGGGGAATCTCCGCATCAGGCGATGGTGCGGGAGTTCGAAGAAGAGACTGGCGTCAAAACCGACATCCTGGACTGGGCGAAGTTCATCGTCCTGACCAGTAATACGGCGATCATCCATTTCTTCTACGCAGTAGATGATGACTTATTCATCAGACCGCACACCACGACGGACGAGGAGGTCAGGGATTTTCGCGTGGACAACTTGCCGCAGGTAGTCACGAACCTGACTTGGATGGTGCCGTTTCTCTGTGACTCGTCCACGAAACACCAGTTGGGTGAGGTCGTCATGACGGAGGATCCGGTGGTATGAGAATGACCTTTGTTTACGCCCTGTCACAAACATCTGTGGCCAAGGCGCGACAAATCCGACTAATAGGGAGGAAATCTGCCTGTGCAGTTGCCACTATTCCAACCTAATGGTGATTGGCGTCCCCCGCGACTATCTAATCTTCCCTCGTGGGAGGGGGCCAAGCGCGTCTGCGTGGACGTCGAGACCCGTGACCCTCAGCTAAAAGAGCTGGGACCGGGCGTGCGGAGAGGCGGCTACATCGTTGGATACAGCTTCGCGATAGAGGATGGTCCCGCGTTCTACGTCCCTCTGCGCCATGCTGGTGGGGACAACATCGAAGACCCTTCCCAGGGTCTCCGATACTTGCGGGATCAGGCAAAGACGTTCACCGGAGACCTGTGCGGGGCGAACCTCAGCTATGACCTGGACTTCATGGCACAAGTGGGAATTCAATTTCCGCTCGTACACCGGTTCCGCGACTGCCAGGTGGCCGAGCCGCTGCTCGACGAGCTCCAGGACAGCTACTCCCTGGAGAACATCGCGAAGCGACGCCACCTCCCGGGCAAGGATGAGTCCCTCCTACGGGAAGCCGCCCTCGCCTGGCATATCGACGCCAAGCGGGAGATGTGGAGGCTGCCGGCGCGGTTCATCGGTGCCTACGGGGAGCAGGACGTCCGACTACCACTCCAGCTGCTGCGTCGACAAGAGAGGGAGATCGAGGAGCAGGACCTCGAGGAGGTGTACGACCTGGAGTGCAGGCTGCTCCCGGTGCTCGTGAGGATGCGACGGCGGGGCGTGCGGGTCGACTTCGATCGACTGGCTAAGGTCGAGGAGTGGTCTGAGAGGACTGAGACTGAGCTCCTCCAGGAGATCTACGACCAGACGAACATACGGGTGGCCGTAGGCGACGTCTGGAAGGCGGCAGTCCTGGCACCGGTGCTGCAGAAGATAGGGGTCGAGGTGCCGACTACGGCCACGGGCCAGTACTCGATCGACAAGGACCTCTTCGCCTCGATCAAGCACCCAGTAGCACGAGCCATGGAGCGCGCCCGCAAGGTGAACAAGATACGGACGACGTTCGCTAAGTCCGTACGCGAGCACGCGATCGGGGACCGGATCCACTGCACGTTCAACCAGCTGCGAAAGACCGACGACACGACCGGAGAGGACAACGGTGCTCGGTATGGTCGTGTCTCATGCACCGATCCGAACCTCCAGCAGCAGCCGAGCCGAGCCACCGACACCGACGACTTCTGCAAGATCTGGCGAGTCATCTACGTCCCGGACGAGGGCGGCCTCTGGGCTGGGGCCGACTTCTCCCAGCAGGAACCCAGGTGGGTAGTCCACTTCGCAGAGGCCAGTGGTTGCCAAGGGGCAACCACTGCTGGGGACGCGTACCGAACTGACCCGAAGACTGACAACCACACGATGATGGCTCGCATCATCTGGGGCGAGGAGCCGGACAAGAAGCGCCGGACACAGGCTAAGATCATCTTCCTCGGCATCATCTACGGGATGGGTGGTGGTAAGCTGTCCCACCAGCTTGGGCTGCCCACTAAGTGGATGCGAAACCGTAAGGGGAAGCTGATAGAGGTGGCCGGACCGGAGGCCAAGAGCATCCTGGACCAGGTGGATCGTCAGGCACCTTTCCTGAGGAAGCTGGCGAATCTCGCCGAGAAGAAGGCTAAGCGGGTTGGCTTCGTCAAGACGATCCTCGGTCGGCGGTGCAGGTTCCCCGTCGGGAAGGACCCAAAGACTGGTCAACGAGGGTACATCTGGACCAACAAGGCCCTGAATCGCATCATCCAGGGGAGTAGCGGAGACCAGACGAAGATGGCCATGGTGGTGTCCGACGCGGCGGGTCACCCACTGCAGCTACAGGTCCATGACGAGCTCTGCGAGACGGTCTATGAGCGGAGGCAGGCTGAGGAGTTGGCGGATATAATGCGTGGATGCCTACCGGCGCGCGTGCCGTTCAGAGTAGACGTGGAGACAGGACTCTCCTGGGGAGAGGCGCACTGAAGCCAGCAATGCTCTATGTCGTGTGTCTTCCTAATGGAGGTCTGTACGTTGGTATCACCACTACTACGGCTGAAGGCAGATTCTTGCGGCACAGGAAGTCACGGTTTCCAATCGGTTATGCTATTCGCAAGTACGGTTCTGAGAACTGCCGACTCGTCGTGCTACATCGGAATCTACCCTGGTTTGATGCCTGCGAACTGGAGCAGTGGTACATTAAGGAGTTAGAAATACGGATAGCACAAGGCGGATATAATCTAACGGCAGGCGGTGAAGGAAAGCCAGATCGTCCTGCGTCGAGTGCGTGCCGTAGGTCTGTAGGTGATGCTGTCCGTAGGAAGTGGGCCGAGGACACTGAGTATAGAACAAAGATGTTGGATATCCTCAAGCAAGGAAGAGAGATCCTACAATCCGATACCGTTTTTCGCAAACAGGTGCATGCTAAATCTGTGGCGAGCCGACTGATGAACAAGCAATCCTCATGAGGAGACCCTGAATGTCGAGGAAGAAGACACCGTCGGAAGTAGAAGGTCAAGTCATAGCGGGGTTGAGGGCGGGGAAAACCTGGCGGGAGGTAGAGGATGAGACAGGAGTGAGTGCGACAACGATCTCTCGTATACGACGAGAGTGTGGTCTACTCAGTAAGGCCAACCAGGTGAAGGCGAAGGATGGTGTCAGCACGAATCTCGGTGAGTACAATGGCACGGTCGACATAGACGTGACCCACCCAATTGGCAAACCTCCACGGTGGCTGGACGTGACGAACCCGGAGGAGTTGGTACGAGCGTGCGAGATCGACACGCGAGTGTGGGTCGTCACGTCCTGCAGAGTGTCCACCAGTGAAGTTACGATGAAGCTACACCAATCCGTCGGTAAACGTCACCTGGATGTCCCAAAGACCTACACGAATGTGCACGTCTCCGTCCAACTGAGGAAGCGGAAGGTGGCCGAGCGGGCCATCCTGGGCTTCGTCGACCGGCTGCTGAAGTCGCCGTACAAACCGCGACAACTCAAGAAGGCCAGAGTCCGACAGGACTCGGTCCTCCTTGAGTGGTGTCCCTATGACCAACACCATGGCATGCTCGCGTGGGGGCCGGAGGTGGACGAGAGTTATGACCTCAAAATCAGCGCCGACTTCTTCGCTCAGGCGGTGGTGAAGGTCCTTGACACGGCGGCGAACTACCGCCTCGGGCAGATCGTCATACCGATCGGCCAGGATTGGTTCCACTGCAATGATCCGTCCAATGAGACCCCATTCGCCAAGCACCACCTCGACGTGGAGGGACGGCTGATCAAGGTCTTCGAGACAGGCTATTGGGCACTCTTTAAGGCGATTGAGCAGTTCCGCCAGGTGGCTCCTGTTCACATCCTCTGGGTGCCGGGCAACCACGACCCGGAAACGTCGTACTACCTGGTACGGGCGCTCGCGGCGCACTACATGGACCTCGACGGTAATTATCGAAAAGGTGTTACTGCAGACTTTACGCCACGAAGTCGTAAAGTCTACAGTTGGGGCAATAGCTGCATCGGCTTCTCACACCCCATCAGCAAGGGCTCATGGGAGAAGCAGCGGGGGATCTTCTCCGAGGTGTTCAAGAGGGAATGGGCTGACGCCAGATACCACGAGATCCACACCGGCCACCTACACAAGGTAATGGAATATTCCTTCATGCAGGCCGATACCTTGGGCAGCCACACTGTCATCCGGATGCTACCAAGTCTATGCGCTACAGACAAATGGCATTGGGAACAGGGTTTCGTTGAAAAGAACCGAGCAAGTGCGTCTTTCATTTGGTCGAAGAATGAGGGGCTCGTGTGCCAATACACGACGAGGGTAAGTGATGAACGCAAATAGAGTACAACGGCCTGGTGTGTATCGAGTGATCGTGAGATGTAGTCACGGGACCGCGCACCAGAACAAATGTAGTAATGACTGCCTTTGCTGCATGTGGAAAGTGGTGACCTACTCGAGGTGCAACGTCGATAGGCTGAAGTCCCACATTCGCCTGTGCCGGAGGAACCTACGATCTGATCGTGTCAAGTGCTGCGCGACTTGCCCGTTCGAGGAGGAGATCGTCGCGGCCTACCCTGATATGGAGAAAGAGTTCATGCACAAGAGGAGAGAGAGAGAGTATGACTGAGCCGATCCTACCGAAGGGCTGTGAGGAGCATCAGGCGAAGTACAAGGATGGGATCTGGAGGGACTACACGCTGACTGAGCTCGGGTGGTTCGTCCACCTGCTCGTCAAGAGGAGCCTGCACCGAAAGGATTACGACAAGCGGGAGAAGGACCTGATCGACGCCCGTAATTACCTCGGCATGATGTCCTCCAAATTGGACTTCCTCGAGGAGCAGTTCCGCGAAGAGGTCGCGCAGGAACAGGGTGGTAATGGTTAGATTCATCTTCGCCTGGTGTGATTGCTGGGTCGGACTATTCTGGGATCGCGAGAAGCGAAGACTCTATGTCTTCCCGATACCGTTCTTAGGTCTTGTTTTTCTTTTTAGGTTTAGGAGCAAAGCATGTGGACACGAGAGTACATCGTCGCCTGCGTAACCCTGATGCTGCTGGCGTTCGTGCAGAACGTCAGCTTCAGCGTCGTGAGCCGGAGCCGGAACCGGAATAACATCAAGTACCACCTGATCGCGGCCTTCTTCAGCAACGCCACGTGGTATCTTACCTTCCGGTCCCTCGTGACGGCGGGCATGACCCTTGACCTGTTCTGGTGGTACTGCGCCGGGACCATGTTCGGCTCCTGCACGGGCGTCAAGATCTCCATGCGGATCGAAAGGTGGCTGCACATCGGGTCGGACGACCACCTGAAACAGAAGCCAGGTACAGTGGAGGTGCCGCTCGCTGACATAATAGACCTACAAGCCAGGATCACGAAAATGGAAGAGCGGTTCCCCGCAAAGTTCTTCAACTTCTCCCCGATCCACAGGGCGCTGGACCCAAAGAACTACTCCATCGATCCTGATGATCAACCACTCACGGGAGGCCTCGTCCATGACTGAGCGACGGAAGTGCCGAGGTGATTTCAGCACGAGGGACCGGATCGCAGCCATACCACCAAGAGTCTGGGTCCTGGTGGGGTTGCCCAGGAGCGGGAAGTCCACCTGGGCTAACGAGAATGCGCTCAGGCTCAACGCGACGATCCTGTCGGCCGACGACATCCGGCGGGCGCTCGGCATCGAATGGGACAGGAAGTTTGAGCCAATGGTGTGGCGGACGTTCAACCTGATGGCGAGGGTCCTGATCATTCGCGGACAGAACGTCATAGCGGACACGACGAACCTTACGCGGGCGAGGCGGAAGTGGTGGGTCGAGATGGCCAGTGATGGATTGATCCGCCTGGAGTTCGTCGAGTTCACTGATCCTGGCGATGAGGAGTTGAGGCAACGGTGTGAGGACTCCGACTACCCGTGGGAGGTGGTGCAGCAGTTGCGGAGAGACTATGAGCCCGTCGCGGAGGACGAGGGCTACGTGACGGAGATGTGATGAAGTACTATCTTGCTTTGAGATTCAGGGGTCGGCCAGACCTCCACATGACGGTCAACTACTACAGTGAGTTGAGCAGTGAGGCGATAGACCTGCTGAGGATCGCAGTTGATGAGGAGATCAGGGTGCATCGCCAGAGCGCGTTCTCGCTCACCCTGGACAAGGTGGTGTGGGTTGGTCCTCGTAATTCTCTAAGGGCGCTGCGCCCGTCGACCGAGCTGCCGTCGTGGGTCTCTGTGTTCGCGCAGCGGAGTTGGTATCCGCACGTGACTACCTGGGAGAAGAGCCTGACTCTCGTCGTCGACGCGATGGCTATAATGTGTGAGAAAGAGGAGACATGCAGATGGGAGCTCCGATGACGAAGGATGTGGCGTACATGATCATGGCCCGTAGTGAGAGCGAGCTGTCGAAGGATCCTTGTACAAAGGTGGGGGTCATCATCGTAGATGTAGAGGGGAAATTCATATCCTCTGGCCACAATGCCTTCCCCCATGGGGTAGCCGAGGATGAGCGGCTCGATGATCGCGACCTGAAGAACGCGATCATCGTGCACGCGGAGCCGAACGCCATCCTGTTGGCGGACAGAGACCTGCGGGGGGCTACGATGTACGTTACGTTTACCCCCTGTTGCCGGTGCGCTGGGCTGATCATCCAGGCGGGCATTAAGCGGGTGGTGGCATTTCCGCCGACGACGGACAACGTCGTCCGGTGGGGTGTGTCTATGAAACTAACAAAATCCCTCTTCAAAGAAGCAGGTGTTGAATATATTGAACATGAGAATGAGCCATAAATGGCCTTAGTTTATGGAATTTGTTCTCCCAGTGGTAAGATCTATGCTGGATTCACTACAGAGACCGTGACGAGAAGGTGGAAGAGGCATGTGTATAAAGCATTGGATGGTGAACAATCTCGGCTCAATTCTGCCATTCGAAAATACGGCCCAAATGAGTTCGTTCTCGTGAATCTTGCCCAGAAAATCTCTGTAGATCGTGCCAAGGAACTGGAGATCCAGTGGATTGCGGATCTTGATTTACAGAATCCAGATAATGGGTACAATATGACGAGTGGCGGGGATGGAACGATTGATCCCACTGGTGAGGTTGGTAGGAAAATCTCGGCTACAATGCAACATCCTGAATCTAAAGCAAAGCGATCAGCCGCTCTGAGAGGTAGACGACTATCATTGGAGCATAGGTTGAAAATAGCGAAGGCAAATCGTGATCCTCAAAAGTGTGAGCAAATTTCACGACGAATGAGGATTGAAAATAGAAGACCTGAGAGGCGGCAAGCTATTGCAACCGCCATGCGTCGTCCTGAAGTACGATATAAACTTTCTCAGGCTAAGTATCAGAGAAACTTCAATGGGAGATTCATGATGGCCACACCGACGAAATTCAGTGACCTCGACATGGTGAAGATCAACAACGCGATCGCGAAGCAACACCAGGAGGTCGGGAAAGTGGAGAAGTTCAAGAGCGACGATGAGGCCAGGGCCATCGTCACCACGGCTCTCCAGACGACCGGTGAGCAGCTCATCCGTATCCTGAAGCCCGACTACATCAAGCGCGGCGCGTCCGCCAAGCGGTGGGCCTGCTGCAGGGACGGGATGCTCGTGAGCGAGTACGTCGACGCGGTGGTCGCAGCCGGAGGTACTCGCGGCGACGCCATCCGGGACATCCGGTACAACGAGAAGCACGGTCTCATCAAGGTCTATGGGTAACCCATGTCCGAGTCCGGCATGCGACGAACGCTCATCGGTTCTCTGCGGGCACTGGACGCGGTGCCCGTAGAGAACCGAGTGGGGCCGGGCACCCCCGACATCAACTACGTCGGTGGGTGGATCGAGTGCAAGTGGCTACGTCGTTGGCCGCAGCGACCAACGACGCCAGTGAAACTGGATCACCCCTTGTTGCCAGAACAAGCGGCTTGGCTAAAGCGGCGATGCCGTCATGGAGGTAGGGCATGGGTCATGCTCCAATGCAGGCGAGAGTGGCTCCTGTTCGATGGTGTCGTGGCAGCTACGCACCTCGGCACAGCAACCCATCTTGAGTTGGCAGCCTACGCGCGGGGCTACTGGCATGACGGATTGAGTGAAGAGCAATTGATTAGGGTGCTGCGTGGCTGATGTTGTGGAAGGAAACGGAGCCCAGCGTTTTGTCAAAAGATGAGAGATATCTGGGCACAAAGGAAGACTAATGCAGCACGAGCCACAGAAGGCAATTGATTTCCTCCAGCGGCTATCCTCACCATTCTGGACATTGACTGCCATTTCCCTGGATAAGAAGTCAATCGAGACTGTGTGTCTCGACACACCAGAGCAGGTGGCCGAGTGGTTGCAAAAGAATCCTGATAGAAACATTTACTATGCGCTCAACCCCTTACGCTATAAGGTGACGAGAAAGGCGTCTCGCGAAGATGTTAGGGAACTTGCTTTTTGCCACGTCGATATAGACCCCCGTGCAGGGGAAGACTTGACTGAGGAACGCCAGCGGGCTCTGAAGCTCCTTCAATCACCTCCAGGTGGCATATCTAAGCCAACCTGGATCGTGTTTTCTGGTGGAGGTATGCAGGCAGGGTGGAAACTCGTAGAGCCGATGGTCATCAACGGAGAAGAGGCCCTGTATCAATCAGCGGCTCGATACAACCAGGCGCTCGAACTTGCCTTTGGAGCCGACGAGTGCCACAACGTGGACCGTATCCTTCGTCTACCAGGAACCGTAAATTTTCCGGATGACCGTAAACGGAAAAAGGGTCGAACCGAGACCATTGCTGAACTCGTCGAGTGGGACGATTCCCGCATCTATCCCCTGAGCAAGTTCATCCAAGCGCCTGCCGTGCAGTTGGAGCAGAAGGGCTTCGGTCACACGACCTCGATCCAGGTGTCCGGCAACATCAAGCGGATCGACGACGTCAACGAGCTCCCGAAGATCTCTGACCTCTGCAAGGTAGTGATCGTGCAGGGGACTGACCCGGACCGACCGGACCGGTTCCCCTCGCGTAGCGAGGCGCTGTTCTTCGTCTGCTGCGAGATGGTGCGGGCCGACCTCAACGACGACACGATGTACTCCGTGATCACTGATCCCGACTTCGGCATCTCTGCATCTATCCTCGATAAGGGTAGGAATGCCGAAGGCTACGCCAAGAAGCAGATCGAGCGCGCCCGGCAGCGGGCGATCGACCCACACCTCCTGGAGATGAACGACAAGTACGCGGTCGTCGGTTACGGCGGCAAGATGCGAGTCATCTACGAGGACTGGGACGCCGTCCTCGAGCGGCAGCGGCTGGTGAAGATGTCCTTCGAGGACTTCTGCAGGAAGTACATGAACGTCGCCGTCCAGATCGGCACCGACGCCAAGGGCAACCCACGCTACATGCCGATGGGACAGTGGTGGCTGAAGCACGAGAAGCGGCGGCAGTATGAGAAGATCACCTTCGCCCCTGGGCGGGAGACCCCGACTGACTATAACATGTGGAGGGGGTTCGCGTATGAACCAACAGCTGGTGACAAACACCACCAGCTGTTGGTTCATATAAGAGAGAACATCTGCGGTGGGGAGCAGGTTCTCTACGACTATGTCATGGGGTGGATGGCGTGGGCCGTGCAGCACCCAGACCAGCCTGGGCAGACGGCGATCGTACTCCGGGGGGACATGGGAGTGGGGAAGGGCTTCTTGGCCCGCACGTTCGGCAAGCTGTTCGGGCGGCACTTCATCCATGTGTCCAACGCGCAGCACCTGACGGGAAACTTTAATGCGCACCTGCGGGACTGCACCGTACTCTTCGCGGACGAGGCCTTCTTTGCCGGGGACCGTCGCCATGCGTCCATGCTGAAGGCGCTGGTTACAGAGGACTCCATCATCGTGGAGCCGAAGGGCATCGACGCGGAGACGGTCCCGAATTGCCTGCACATCCTGATGGCTTCGAACGAGGACTGGGTCGTGCCGGCGGGCATCAGGGAGCGGCGGTTCTGTGTACTCGACGTGAGCAGCGCCCACATCCAGGACGCGATGTACTTCGGCCGGATCGCGGAGGCGATGCGGGCAGGGGGTTACGCCAACTTACTGCACGCGCTGCTGTCTACAGACCTGTTGAGATATGACGTGCGCGCTGTCCCGCAGACCAAGGCGCTGCAGGACCAGAAGATCCACTCCTTCGAGCCGACGCACGACTGGTGGTACGGTAAGCTGCGGGACGGCAAGTTACTCGCGGAGCACGGCGGCTGGAAGAAGGAGGTGCTCGTGGAGGAGCTCACGGCCGACTTCGTCGAGCACATCCGCGTCTGGGGCCAGCAGATCCGCCGGACCTCAGCCACGAAGCTGGGGCACTTCATGCGGCTGGCGTGTCCAGGGGACTCGCTCCGGCGGCGACAGGACCACATCCCGGTCACCATTGGAGATAAGCTGATCCAGCGACCGTACTACTACATCTTCCCACCGTTGGCGGAGCTCCGCAGGCACTGGGACGAGAAGTTCGGTGGACCGTACACGTGGCCGGTGGTCGAGGAGAGTGAGGAGGTTAGGGAGCCCTTCTAAGACCGATAACCGAAATCTCATCACAGTCAGTGGATTTCTCTTTGCTTCTCGCCGACTATAGTGTATGCTATGGGTAGAAAGGTGGTGAGCGATGGATAGACAACGAGCAGCAATGATCCAGAAAGCGATACGGGAGGCCGTCGACGGCATCTGCAAAGCGAACGGCATCGAGGTCGCGAAGGACTCCTGCAGCTACAGCAACGCGGGACTCCACATGCGGTACGAGCTGAATGAGATCGATGCAGGCGGTGAGAACCTGGCCCAAAAGGCCGCGTTCGAGCGGTGCGCCGAGATGTTCGGCGTGAGGAAGACGGACTACGGCCGCACCCTCACCCACGGCGGCAAGATATTCAAGCTGACTGAGATCAGCCCGAAGCGGCGTAGGTTCCCCTTCGGCGGTATCGAGGTGGGGACCACCAAGCAGTACAAATTCCCTCGTCAAGTCGTCCAGGCCGCCCTGGGCTACGAGACGCAGCCTGCGTTCACCTTCTGAGACGGGGACCTCGAGCGAAAGGGTGGTGTCATGGGTAAGATCACATTCCGGACGGTGAGTCAGGCGATCCTCTTTGAGTCTGAACTCAAGGGACAGATCAGCGACGGTCACTGGGAGAACTCCGGGCATGATTTCAGACCCTGGTGCGATGCGGAGATCTGCGTCGGTGAGCAGGTGGGTCGGGACTTCGACGTCAAATACGACCGATACAACTTCCTGAATCGTAGTCTCCTTGAGGTCGTGGCGGTACGCATGATCGCCTATGTGCGACTGGGCTTAGCCTACGGGCGTGAGAACGTGCATATACTCGAGCACCTCCTCGACCCCGACGGAAATTTCCAGGGCCTACCGATGGGTGAAGATGACTACACCAAACAGGTGTTTAGGGACATCGTGACACTTCTCGTGAAACAAAACGCCTCCCTGGGCGACGTGAAACGGGCCGTCGAGTGTGGTGAGACCTACCGCCTCCCGCAGCTACTGGCCGACCTCCGCGAGATGAAGAACACGATCAAGGTGCGTAAGTGAGGAGAACAAATGATGTTAGGCACGAACTGGGTAGCGCCGGGGGCAGGAGCCAGTGTTGGGGACCTGCTCCAAAAGCTGGAGAAACCGGTGAAGGACTTCACTATAGGGGCCAGGACAGCGTGGAAGTACCTGGAGCGCTGGGACGGGAGCCTGAGGACGAATATTGAGTTGACCGGTGAGCCGCTGCAGTCTCATGACATGGATCGGATCGCTATCTGCGATGTGAGGTGAGGTGAGGTGATGGATCTCCTGCAGTACGATCCAAAGGTGTCGACCTACTCGGCGGAGAAGCGGCCAGGGAAGATCCTGGACGTGAATCCAAAGGCTCCGCGCGCCTTCGACTGCTACTTCGCGCCGGATTCCAGCCGGTGGTGGCGAGGTGGGATACGGCCCCGGAGGGACTCCTTCCGCCAGCGCAGCTACGATGCAGAGTTCGCTTTCCGCCGTAAAGTCATCTTCAGAACCTTCGCCGACATCGCGGAGGTGGCTCGCTACGTGCAGGACGTGATAGAGAGGCCATGGTTCCAGCGCCGGTGGCCGCTGTTCCGTGAGTGTGTCGTGGACTACCGGCCGAGGTCGCACGTGTGCCGGGGTGGCCCCCGTGAGTACAGCCAGCGGCCAACGTCATACCCCCTGCCGAACGACATCGAGGTCGTAGTTGGCCACATCTCGATGTCGCTCCACGGCATCAGGAAGCAGGGAGAGATAGCAGTCCTACACGAGCTGGCTCACGCGGTCCTGCCGGAGACACACCAGCACGACCGACGCTGGGCCCGGACCTTCATCGAGCTCGTCGGCTGCGGGATGGGGCAGGACCACCGGAAGGTCCTCATGGAGGAGTTCCGCCTGCGGCGGATACCGTTCTCACCAGTCCGTAAAGTGAAAGGAAAGGTATGAAGCACAAGATCGTAATCGAAAAAGACGGCTTCAGGACGACCTGGTCCAAGTCGAAGGATCCTGGCTGCGTCGACGTCCTGGTTGAGAAGGATGAGGAGACCGCGTTGGACTGGACGTACCCCACGGTGCCGGGACACAAGTCCCTGTCAGCAGCGGCGGCGCTCTGGTTGGATCAGGCCATCCTGCAGGCAAAGGCAGGGATGAGGATCTCCTAACTTGATCTCCTTCTTGTATTTATCACCAATTTGGATACTGATCAAGCAGCGCACTCCTGCTGAACCAGGAGATGAACTTGAGTTGAGGACCCATAAGACTCCATGGAAGAGCCGATTTGTACCTCCGTAGGTTTCTGTGCCTCCTTAACAGTTCTGTTCAGAGACTGTTAAGCGGAGCCGGGCCAGCTGAAGGGCTGGATGACTGTAGTGGTTTCCCTCATAATGACTGTAGTGGTTTCCCTCATAGCTCAGAGTTACGGTCAGAGCGCCGGAGGAATCCGGAAGTCGTGGGTTCGAATCCTACTGAGGGAGTTATGAAGAATACAATAAAGATCATCCAGCACGAGTGGCTCTCTACCATTTTCCGGATAGGGTATGAGTCCTCCATCAGCGACTTCCTTACCAACCCGGTCGACCTCGTCTTTGCCGACCCGCCGTACAACTATGGTGTCAAGTACGCCGACGACCCAACCAGCGACCGATTGAGTGAGAACGAGTACTATAATTGGGTCGAACACGTGGTCTTCCAACTGAGGAGCCTGATCCGCGACGGCGGCACCCTCTGGTGGCTGTGCCCGGCGGAGCAGGGCCTGCGCGTTTGGTCCATCCTCGCCAAATACGGTTGTCTCCTCTACGATCGGCCGATCATCTGGCACGAGCGGTTCAGCCAGTACCAGCAGGGGAGGCTAACCTCAGACTACAGGCTGCTGTTCCCGTTGAAGATCGGCTCCGTGGAACCGATCTTCAACGCCGACGCCATCCGAGAGAAGTCCGTCCGCCAGGAGATGGGCGACCCCCGCGCAGACCCCCGAGGCAGGGTCCCTGGGCACGTGTGGCAGGTACGCAGGTTGCAAGGTACGGCAGGGGACCGAGTAGACTGGCACCCGGCGCAGCTGGCTCCGGAGGGCCTAACACGCATCGTCCTTGGATGGACTAATCCAGGACAATGCGTGTTAGACGCCTTCGCCGGGTCTGGATCTATGGGGCTGGTCTGCAAGAGGCTCGACCGCAACTTCGTGGGGGTCGAGCGATCATTAGAGTACTGCGTGAGGATGACAGAGAGGCTCAGCAGGGATGAGTAGATACAACCACATCTTACGGTGCTCCCCACCTCTGAGCAGGGAGGAGGAGGTCTTCCTCTTCACCCAGCTGGCGACGGCGCGGCGAACGATCGAGGTGCTGGGAGCGAAGAGACAGAAGCGGACGGCGCAGGAGTCGTCCCAGCTGGGGATCGCCCGGCAGGTCACCCGAGAGACTCGCGCCCGCTTGTCGGAAGCGAACACCCCCTACGTCCTCAAGATGGCGAAGCGGTTCACGCTGCCGGGAGTGGAGCTGGACGACCTCATCGGAGACGGGGTGCACAAGCTGCTCCAGTGCATGGACAACTTCGACGTCGCGCGCGGCATCCGGTTCTCCACCTACCTCCACCGAGCCCTCTTCCTCCTGTACATGCGCAAGCGGTGCGCTGAGAATAGGACATGGCAGAAGCGGGTAGTCGACGAGGACGACAATAACTCCATCCTCACCAACCACCCAGCTCCTGAGAAAGAGGACGACGACCTGGTGGAGCTCCGCGAGGTGCTCGCCAAAAACAGGGCTAAGCTCTCTCGGGTCGAGATGAAGATCATTAGGCTGACACTCGAGAAGACACCGGCTGAGATCACCATGATCATGGGGCTGTCGAAGTCACAGCAGCTGGAGTACTATGAGAGTGCAATCAAGAAGCTCGGAGAGGTGATGAGGTGATCGTGGAGCGGATCAACAACAGAAGACTCACCCCCGAGCAGGTGGCCCGGTGGCGGGCGCAGGTTTGGGTAGGATCCTGTTTTGCTTTTCCCCGATCGTAGCGTATACTTTAAGTAATGGCTGAAGTCTATCTTATCGGTTTCTCTGTTCTTGGCACTGGTTTATACGTTGGGATAAGTCGAGACTGAGGTGAACCACGCCCTCGGTACGGCCGACCGGTACGGAGGCCAGATCAAGCTGGCTCCCCGGATCGCGGACGCCATCGAGGGAGCAGTCCGAGCCGAGGCCAGCCGCGTCCT
>Ga0187886_1000777_pt1 | contig 34263 bp, 34 predicted proteins | sample June2016WEW_20_1_FD_133001 | JGI IMG/M metagenome (GOLD analysis project Ga0187886, IMG submission 133001) | Peatland microbial communities from SPRUCE experiment site at the Marcell Experimental Forest, Minnesota, USA - June2016WEW_20_150 | ecosystem: Environmental > Terrestrial > Soil >...
CGGATCGCACAGCGTGACCTCGAGGGGCATGAGGCCGACGGCGTGGGTGGCGCAGCTCAGGCACGGGTCGTAGGCCCGGATGGCCACCTCCACCCGGTTCAGCATCCCTTCCGTGATCTCGGGCTTCTCCGAGAGGGCGTTCTCCGCCACCCAGTGGACGGCCCTGTTCATGGGCTCATTGTTGTTCGTCGTCGAAACGATCAGGTTGGCCATGGTGATCTGGTCGTCCGCGTTGACCCGGTAATGGTGGAAAAGAGTCCCCCGCGGCGCCTCGACCAGGCCCACCCCTTCGGACACCCGCTTTCCCAGCTTGACGAGCTTTGTCCCCTGGAGGTCCTTGTCGCGCAGGAGCTCCTTGATGACCTCAGCCGAATGGAGGAGTTCGATGAGCCGGGCCCAGTGCGAGTGCAGGGACATGTTGTTGGGCTTTCCGTCGGTGTAGGCCTTGTAGATCTCGAACTCCTTTTGGGCCAGGGGCGAGGGGATGTGATCGCAGGTGTTGAGCCGGGCCAGCGGACCGACCCGGTACCAGCCGGCCGACTTGCCCAGGGACTTGAGGAACGGAAATTTCATGTAGCTCCAGGGGCGGATCTCTTCCCCGATGTACTTGAGGTAATCCTGATAATCGACGTCGTTAAGGACCTTGTGGCCGTCCGCGTCCACGGCCCTGAGGACGCCGTGGTAGAAGTCCAGGGCGCCGTCCTTGCGGACCAGGCTCAGGTGGTTCGACGGGAATTCGGCGAAACCGTCGATGACGGCCTTGTTCTTCTTGTGATAGTCCTTGAAGAAGTCGACGGCCGCCTGGGCCCAGGCGATCATCTGGTCGATATTGAGGGGGGCAGGCCCCTTGAGGAACGTGTCCCTCTCCTCGGGGCTCAGGTTCTTGTTGACGCCCCCCGGCACGGCGCCCGTGCCGTGGATCTTCTTGCCCGCCGTGGCCAGGATGATCTCCTGCCCGAACTTGCGGAGCAGCACACCCTGGACGGCCAGGTCCCTGTTCAGGGCGACGACGCCGATGATGTTCCGGACGGCCGGGTCCGCATCCATCCCTAGCAGGAAGTCGGGCGAGGCGAGGTGGAAGAAGTGAAGGGCGTGGGACTGGAGGATCTGGCCGTAGTGCATGAGCCGCCTCATCTTCTCGGCCGTGGGCGGCAGCCCCTTGGGGCCCGTGCCGACGATGACGTCCATGGCCTTGGCGGCGGCCAGGTGGTGGCTGACCGGGCAGATCCCGCACAGCCTCTGGACGAGGACCGGGGCCTCCCAGTACGGCCGTCCCTGGACGAACCGCTCAAAGCCGCGGAACTCGACAATGTGGAAACGGGACTGGGTGACCTTCCCCTTGTCGTCCAGGTGGATGGTCACCTTCCCGTGGCCTTCGACCCGAGTGACGGGTTCGATCGTGATCTTGCGTGCCATGCTCGTTCACCCTTCAGTCATACTTGATGAGGTCGTAGGTCAGGTTCAGGGGCCTTCCCTCGACGAGGGCCGTCAGGGCCTCCCAGATGAGGTCGGCCGACGGCGGGCAGCCCGGCAGGAAATAATCGATTTTCACGATCTCGTGGCAGGGATAGACCTTGTCCAGGATGATGGGCAGCTCTTCGTCGTCCGGGATGAGCCGGTCGGCCGGGTCCACGGTCGGACTGTTCATGTAGGCCTCGTCGAGGCATTCCTTGAGGGGGATGCCGTTGCGCAGGGCGGGCAGCCCGCCCATGATGGCGCACTCGCCGACAGAGACCAGGATCTTGCAGTTGTTCCGGAAATACCTGAGGACCTCGACGTTCTCGCTGTTGCAGCAGCCGCCCTCGATGAGGCCCACGTCGACGGCCTTGGTGAATTTCTTGATGTCGTCGATGGGCGACTTGTTGAACTCCACGAGCTCGATGAGCTTGAAGATCCGGTCGTCGATGTCGAGGAGCGACATGTGGCAGCCGAAGCAGCCGGCCAGTGAGGCGGTGGCGATGACGGGCTTGTTCATGATCTCACCTCGCGGATCCTTCCTCGACGTCGCTGCCGATGGGTTTTTTGTCGAATTTCCGCTTCCCGATGGGCACGGCGAAGCCGACCTCCTTCCTTAGGATGGCGCCCACGGGGCAAATGTCCATGGCCTTACGGGCCTCCTCATCGTTGAGGCGCGCGGCTAGGTCGCGGTCCACTTCAATTGTCACCTGCCGGGTCCGGCCCCTGGAGGCGAAAACCTTCCGCCCGTCCTTGGCCCGGACGGCCCGGACGCAGCGGAGGCACTGGATGCACCGGTTCCGCTCGAGCATGATCTTAGGGCTCGACGCGTCGAGGTCCCGGACGGGGAAGAGATATGGAAAGCGGGGGGCCGTGATCCGGTACCGGTAGGCGAGGGCCTGGAGCTCGCAGTTGCCGCTCTTCTCGCAGGTCGGGCACATATGGTTGCCCTCGACGAAGAGCATCTCGAGAAGGGCCTTCCGCATGTCCTCGAGGTCCGGGACCGTGTTTTCGATGGTCATGCCCTCGGCCACCGGCTGGGTGCAGGCGGCCATGTACCGGCCGCCGACCCGGACCGTGCAGATGCGGCAACTACCAACGGGCATGAGCCCTTCATAATGGCATAGCACGGGGATGTAGACGCCGTTCGCCTTGGCGGCCTCGACGATGGTCTGGCCCGACTTCGCCAGGCACCCCTTGCCGTCGATGGTGAATCGGATCTCAGTCATGGAGGGACTCCTTGCACTCGGGCTGGCGGTTGGCCGCCGTGCAACCGTCCTGGATGGCCTCCCGGAGATCGAAGTCCGGGACGAAGTCGACGCCCTTCCGGACCTTCGCCTCATAGAGCTCGCGGAAGCTCTGGAGGGTCGTCAGGATCGGGTTGGGCGAAGTCTGGCCCAGCCCGCACCGGCTCGTCGTCTTGACCAGCTTCCCCCAATCCTCGAGGTCCTTGAGGTCCTGGTCCGTGCCCCGGCCCTGGACGACCTTTTCGAATTTCTTTTTCAGGAGGACGTTGCCCGCCCGGCAGGGGGTGCACCAGCCGCAGGACTCCTCGACGAAAAAGTCCATGAAATTGCCGACGATCTCAAAGATGTCGCGCTCCGGCCCGAAGATGATGACCGAGCCGCCCGTCGAGAGGTCCGAGAAACAAATCTTTCTCTGGAAGCCGGCCCGCGAGAGGCAGGTCCCGGAGGGGCCGCCGACCTGGACGGCCTTGGCGTCCGGGGCCCCGGCCATCTTCAGGAGGTCCTCGACGGTCAGGCCGAACTCGACCTCGTAGACGCCGGGAGAGGCGCAGTCCCCGGAGACGCTTAGGAGCTTGGTCCCCGAAGACTTCGCCGTTCCCATGGTCTTGAACCAGGCCGCGCCGTGAACGAGGATCTGGGCGGCCGTAGCCAGGGTCTCCACGTTGTTGACGGTCGTCGGCTGGTTGAGATAGCCGACCTGGACCGGGAACGGCGGCCTGTCACGCGGCTCTCCCCTTTTCCCCTCGGCCGATTCGAGAAGGGCGGATTCCTCCCCGCAGATGTAGGCGCCCGCGCCTGATTTGATCGTGACGTCGAAGTCGAAACCCGGCGCCCCCGCGATCTTCTTCCCCAGGACGTTCTCCCGGCGAAGGCCGTCGAGGACGGATTCGAGGTAAGGCTTCAGATAAGAGTATTCGGCCCGGAGATAGAGGACACCTTCCCTGGCGCCGACCGCGTAGCCGGCCACGGCCATGCCCTCGAAGAGGAGCCGCGGCAGCTCGGTCAGGATGACCCGGTCCTTGAACGTGCCTGGCTCTCCCTCGTCGGCGTTGCAGACGACATAGTGCCGGTCGGCCTTTTCCTTCCGGCAGAAATCCCACTTGAGCCCCGTCGGGAAGCCGGCCCCGCCGCGGCCCTGAAGGCTCGACTTCTTGACCTCGTCGATGACCCCTTCGGGTTTCATCGCGATGGCTTTCCTGACGGCGGACCCGGACTCGAACGGGCCGAAAAGGACCGGGCCCCGCTTCCGGATGTTGTTCGAAACCATAGCCCGGACGAGGTCGGACTGGTTGGCGCCGTCTCCGAAAGCTTTGACCATGTCCCGGGCGGACCGGCCGGCCCGCAGGTCCCGGACGATGTCCCTGGCCTTTTCGGCCGTTAAATTCGTGAAGACGACGCCATTGACGATGGCCGAGGGCTCCTGGTCGTTCATCCCGATGCAGGACGTCGGGAAGAGCCCGAGGAGGCCGTCCGCCGCGACCTCGCCAAACCGGCAGCCCGCCTCCTCCTCGAAGGCCCGGGCCACGGCGGCCCGGCCTTTCATCCGGGAGGTGATGGAGTCGTTCAGGAAGATGGCAGCCGTCCCTCGGGGAGCAAGGGAAAAGAAGTGGTAGTAGGTCACGACGCCCCGGACCTCGGCCTCGGAAAGCTTGAGGTGGCGGGCGATCTCGGACACGGCCTCGGCGGGAACGCGGCCGGCCCAGGCCTGGACGTCCCGGACGATGTCCAGGAGCCTCGACGGGTCCTTCCGGTGCTTGAGGATGATCTCTTTATAGTGTTCCATGATGATACCCCATGAATGAGCGTCATAGTTTAGCATAAAAGGGGATCCAAAAAAATAGTCAGAGATCCGGTCCCGGGTCCGGCCCCGAGCCGGGGTGGGGGGCAATTTTTGGGCTTGCATTTTTCCTTGAAAACAGGTTAAGATGGGGCTAGAACAATCCGGATAGGACCCTGTGAAGGAGGAATCATGAGAAAAAAGACATTGATCGTTTTAGGGATCCTGCTCGCCTTTTTCGTCATGCAGAGCTGTTCCTCAAGCCCTGAGAAGTCCATTCTCGCCCGGTACTTCAACGCCGTCCGCATGAACGACAATGCCACCATGGCTTCCATGGCCCTCGAGCCGGCCCAGTGGGACGTCGCCTCGTGGGAGATCATCAGCATCAGCCCGGAAAAGATCGAGCCGGCGACCATTTCCGACCTCAACAAGAAAGAGCTTGAGGCGAAGAAGGCCCAGGACGCCCAGATCGGCCCGACCATGGATGCCGACACCATCCTTGCCAATGCCAAGGATGAGCTCGACCTCGCCAGGACGGGCGGGGCCAAGGCCGTCGCCAAGAAGAAAGTCGAAGAGGCCCAGGCGAAATACGACACGGAATACGGCAAGATGAAGGACCTCAAGAAGGGCTACAGCGACGCCAAGGCGGCCGCCGCGGCCGAAGAGCAGATCACGCTCTTTTCGCTCGGCCTCCGGGATCTGCCCACGGTCAGGGACCTCGGAGGGAGCATCCACTCCAAGGACGTCGTCGTCAAGATCAAGACCAAGCAGGGGCAGACCAAGAACTATCGCCTACTGATGAAAATGTACGACCTGAAGAACGAAGCCGGCCAAAAGCTGCCGAGCCGCTGGGTCATCACCAAGTTCGAGCCGATCGCCTGAGAAGAAGAGCTCCTCGCTGGGACGCCTTGACTCTTTTTCTTCATTCTATATAATAGGACTTTTTTCCGGGCCGTTAGCTCAGAGGGAGAGCACCGGCCTTTTAAGCCGGGTGTCGCTGGTTCGAGTCCAGCACGGCTCATTCTTTTTTTGCCCCTGTCGTCTAGAGGCCCAGGACACCGCCCTTTCAAGGCAGCAACACGGGTTCGAATCCCGTCGGGGGCGCTTGACTCTCCCAAACCCGCGACGGGGCGGCGGGCCTAACGTACGCCTGGCGTCAGGCTTCCTTGGCGGGCGTTTCGCCTGAGGGCCGGTCCGGTTCCGGACTCTGCCCTTCCGTCCCCTCGGTTCGAGCCGCCGCGGCGCGCCTCTTTTTATGGAGCCAGAAGACAAAGGCGGCCGGAACCTGATAAAAGGCGATGATGACGGGGGACAAGATGAGCCAGTAGATGTTGAAGTCCCGGACGAAAAGATAGAGGAATCCGGCCAGGCCGGCGACCGAGAGGAAAACGGCCAAGGCCGGGAGGAGAGGGGAACCCATGGTGGGCGGTGCAGGGTTCGAACCTGCGACCCCCGGTTTGTAAGACCGATACTCTGCCACTGAGCTAACCGCCCTCCTTACGCCGCTCCCGGGGGGAATCGGCGTCCTTAGGGTAGGTAAAAGGCCCCCTTGTTGTCAAGCCGGCCGGGAACGGAGGGACGACGCCTCTCGGTCTTGATGTGGACGGTGGAGGGGAATTTGACAGAAGGTCGCTCCTATGCTAAATTTGACGTTCCACTTCTATCTAGATAAAGGGCAGAACCAATGTACGCAGTGATCCTGACAGGCGGAAAACAGTATCGCGTGAAGGAAGGTGATGTTCTCTCGGTGGAGAAGCTCGACGTTGAGAACGGCCGGAAGGTCGGATTCGACCGGGTCCTCCTGATCGAAGACGGGGAAAGTGTCCTCGTCGGGACTCCCGTCCTCGAGAGCGCCCTGGTCCGGGCCGAAATCATCGAGACATACAAGGACGAGAAAGTCCTCGTCTTCAAGAAAAAGAGAAGGAAACAGTTCCGGCGGACCCGCGGCCACAGGCAACAGTTGACCAGGGTCCGGGTCGAGGGGATTTACGCCGATAAAAGCGCCGCCCCCGCGGAAGAGGCTCCGGCGGAGAAGCCGCGGCCCGCCGTCCCGGAGAAGGCCCCCGAGGCGAAGCCCGCGGCCAAGGCCACGGAAAAAGCGGTCGCCGAGCCCAAGAAACCGGCTCCCAAAGCCAAGAAGCCGGCCAGGCAGGCCAAGTCCAAAGCCGCTCCCAAAGCCAAGACCGTCGGCAAGAAGACGGCCGGGGCCAAGCCGGCCGGCAAACCGAAAAAAGCGACCAAGGAGTAAGCTATGGCCCATAAAAAAGCAGCCGGAAGCGCCCGCAACGGAAGAGACAGCGCAGGGAAAAGGCTCGGGGTCAAGCGCCATGGCGGCCAGGCCGTCAACGCTGGCTCGATCCTCGTCCGGCAGAGGGGAACGCCCATCAAGCCCGGCCTGAATGTCGGCCGGGGGAAGGACGATACCCTCTTCGCCAGGATCACGGGGGTCGTCCATTTTGTCGATAAGGGAGGGGGGGGCAAGGTCGTTTCGGTCCTGCCCACTTGAGGTCGACATCAAAGCATCTGTTCCTCCGAGTCCCGAAACGAGCTTTTTCACCGTCTCCTGCCGCGGCACCGGTGATCTCCGTGTTTATTGATCAGGTTGAGATCGCGCTGAAGGCAGGGAAAGGCGGCGACGGCTGCGTCAGCTTCCGGCGCGAATATAAGGTCCCCAGGGGTGGGCCCGACGGCGGACACGGCGGGAACGGGGGGAGCATCTATCTCATCTCGGACGCGAGCGTCCATTCCCTGGCCTATTTCCGGTTCCACCCCATCCTCAAGGCCAAGAAGGGGCTCCCCGGCGAGGGGAGCCGCCGGACCGGGAAGCGGGGGACCGACCTCCGGCTCCCCGTTCCGGTGGGAACGGTGGTCAAGGAAAAAGGCAAGGACGAATTGCTGTTCGATTTCGTCCTTCCCAACCAGGTCTATCAGGCGGCCAAGGGCGGAAAGGGCGGGCGCGGGAACGCCTCCTATGCCACGGCCACGCACCAAACGCCGCGGGAGTGGGAACCCGGGCGCCCCGGGGAGGAGAAGGAGCTCGTCCTGGAGCTCAAACTGATCGCGGACGTCGGGCTGGTCGGGTTCCCGAACGCCGGCAAGTCCACCCTGATCTCCAAGATCTCGGCGGCCCGGCCGCTCATCGCCGATTATCCCTTCACGACGTTGACGCCCAACCTCGGCGTCGTGGAGCTGGGGACGGCCCGGAGCTTTGTCGTCGCGGACATCCCCGGCCTGATCGAAGGCGCCCACCTTGGCCACGGCCTCGGCACCCGCTTCCTGCGCCACATCGAGCGGACCAAGGTCCTTGTCCACCTCGTCGACGTCTCTCCTTACACGGAGCGGGACCCCGTCCACGATTACGACGTTGTCATGGAGGAGCTCGAGTCCTTCAACCCGGGGCTCGCCCGGCGGGCCCAGATCCTGGCAGCCAACAAGGTAGACCTCCTGGGCGGTGACACGTCACGGCTGGAGAAGCTCAAAAAGATGGCAGCGAGAAAGAGAATCCCGTTTTTCGCCATCTCGGCCCTCAAGGGCGAGGGGCTCCGGCAGCTCGTCGCAGCCATGGCGAGGACCCTGGAGCGCCTGGAGAAAGGCGGGGACGGAAAGGCGTGAGAAAGCGGATCGGCCTCTACGGCGGCACCTTCAACCCCATCCACCGGGGGCACCTCCGGGCGGCGGAGGACGTCCGTGCGGCGTTCCGCCTGGACACGGTCCTCTTCATCCCCTCCTACATTCCCCCGCACAAGGAGTCCGCGGGCATCGCCTCGGCCGTCGACCGCTTCCGGATGGTGGAGCTCGCCTGCCGGGGACACGAGGGCTTCGTCGCCTCGCCGGTCGAGGTCGAGGCCCGGGAGACGTCCTACTCCATCCTGACCCTGACGAAGATCAAGGAGCTCAATCCCGGCGCCTGGGTCTTTTTCATCGTCGGCGCGGACGCGTTCCTCGAGATCGGGACGTGGCGCGAGTCCGAGCGGGTCCTCGCCGAATGCCCGTTCATCGTGACGGGCCGGCCCGGCTTCGACCTCGAGTCTGCCGCGGAGGTCCTGGGCGGCCGTCTCCGGGAGCGGGTCTGCCGGGTCCCCGAAGGCGGGGCCGCGGACGAATCCCAATTTTCGCGCTTCGGAGTTTTCCTCTTGCCGATCAAGGCCCTGGATATCTCGTCGACGGACATCCGGGGCCGGGCCCAGCGGGGCGAGAGCCTCGAGGGCCTGGTCCCCGAGCCCGTCGCGACCTACATCCGGGAGCACCAACTCTATACGGGTCGATAGGAACCATGCCACAAGAGAAAAAAAAGTCCTTCACGAAGCGGAGCCTTCCCCCGGAAGTCAAGCTGGCCGTCCAGGTTTGCCTGGCGAAGAAGGCCGAGGACCTCTGCGTCCTCGACCTTTCCGGCCTCTCCTCCTTCACCGATTACTTCCTGGTCATGCACGGGAATTCATCGCGCCAGAACGCGGCTGTCGCCGAAGGGCTCGAAAGCGAGCTGAAAAAGGCGGGGACGCGACCATTGAGCGTCGAAGGCCGCGAGACGGAGGATTGGATCCTCCTCGACTACGGCTTCTTCGTCGCCCACGTCTTCTCCCCGAAGGCGCGCGAGCACTACTCGCTCGAGAAGCTGTGGGGCGACGCCCCGCGGCTCGATTACTGATCTCAAGTTCTAACGGACATCCCCCTGCGTCCGTTTTCCCTAGGGATTTATAATCTGATCATCTCCATCGGCCGCAGGCGTCGCAGGGAGGGAAAGGGGTTGACAAATCGGGGTCGGGTCATTATTGTGTGAGGGCGTTTCCGGCGATGCGCCTGAAAATCCTCTGGCCCGGCAAGACGAAAAGCCCCGAACTCAGGGCGCTCCAGGATTTTTACGCGGCCCGGATCGGGGCGCTCGCGACCCTGGAGATCGTGGAGACCCGGGAGGCCCGGGGGGTCGACGAAAAGTTCCCGGAAAAGATCAAGGACCTGGAGGCGCGGGGACTTGAAAAACACCTCGAAGGCGTCTATAGTATCTGCCTTCTTGACCGGGGCAAGGAAATGACGTCTCCGGAATTCGCGCGTTTCCTTCGCCTTCGGGCCGAGGACGCGGGAAGGCCGCCGGCCTTCGTGGTCGGCGGGTTTCTCGGCCTTGCGGACAGGATCACGGAAGGGGCCGACCTGCGGCTGTCACTGTCGCGGCTGACCTTTTCCCACGAGCTGAGCCGGGTCATCCTGCTCGAGCAGGTTTACAGGGCCCTGACCATTATCGGGGGCCGACATTACGCCAAGTAAGGGAGTGACAGAGTGGCCAAGAAAATGGGCAAGAAGGAACGGGACGATTTCCGGAAGATGCTCCTCGCGAAGAAGGAGACGATCGTCCGGAAGCTCAGCGAGCTGACCAACGAGAGCAAGGAGATGGAAACCAACGTCGCCCAGGATGTCGTGGACAAGGCGGAGACGTCATATACGAAGGAATTCCTTCTGAGCCTTTCGGACGCGGACCGGGAGCAGCTGCTCCTCATCGACGAAGCGCTCAAGAGGCTCAGGCGCGAGGAATTCGGTGTCTGCCAGCTCTGCCAGCAGGAGATCGGCCGGAAGAGGCTCGAGGCCGTTCCCTGGACTCGGTACTGCATCGACTGCCAGGAGAAGGCCGAGGAAGAGTGCAAGTCCCAGTGACCATGTCCTTGCGGGCCCGGGCTGCCGCCGCGGCCCGGCACGTCGAGCTCCTGTTTTTTCCCTCGTTCTGCCGGTTGTGTTCCCGTCCGCTCGGGCGGCCCGGCGAGAGGATCGTCTGCCGGGATTGCCTGGGCCGGCTGGCCCCGCGGCGCGGACCGGTCTGCCTGTGCTGCGGCCGGTTCTTCGAGGGTGCCGGCGAAGATCACCTTTGCGCGCGGTGCCTGGAGCGTCCCCCTGACTTTTCCGTCCACCGGTCGTGCGGCCGCTATGACGGGGTCCTCAAGGACCTCATCCTGCTTTTCAAGTACCGCAAATACTCCGTTCTGGGCCGGGCCCTGGCCGCTTATGCCGGGGAATCCCTGGGAGCCGACGATGTGCTCTGGCAGGGCGCGGATTTCCTTGTCCCCGTCCCCCTGCATGGGAAGAGGAAAAGGGAGCGCGGCTTCAATCAGTCCGAGGTCCTGACCCGCGAGCTGGCCAGGATCAAGGGGATGAACGTCCTTAAGGGGGGCCTGGTGAAGACGGCGAACGTCCCGCCGCAGACGACGCTTGAAAGCGCGGGCCGTGAAAAAAACGTCCGGGGCGCCTATGCCGTGAGGGGGAGCTCGAAGATCGAGGGGAAAACTCTGGTCCTCGTGGACGACGTCTTCACGACGGGCTCGACGCTCCGGGAGTGCAGCCGGGTCCTGCGGCAGGCCGGCGCCGCCGAGGTCCGGGCCCTGACCCTGGCCCAGGCATAAAAAAAGGGCGGCCTCCTTTGCGGAGACCGCCCCGGTCGCGGCGAAGCGTTATTTCTTGGCTTTTTCGGCGGCGAGCGACTTCAGGATCTTGACTTTCTTCGGCTTGAGCTCGGCCCTCTTGGGCATGTGGATCTTCAGGACGCCGTTCTCGTGCTCGGCTTCGACCTTGTCCTGATCCACGTAACTCGGCAGGGTGAAGGACCGGAAGAACGACCCGTAGGCCCGCTCGATCCGGTGGTAATTTTCCTCTTTGGTCTCCTTCTCGAATTTCCGTTCCCCTCTGAGAGTCAGCGTGTTGTCCTCGACCTTGATCTCGATGTCTTTCTCCTCGATTCCCGGAATTTCGGCCGTCAGGACGACCTCATTTTCCGTCTCGTAGATGTCCACGGCCGGCGCCCAGGAACTCGTCGCAAGGTCCCTTTCCTCTCCGCGGGAAGCGGCCATGTCCTCAAAGAGCTTGTTCATTCTCTCCCTGAGAGTCACCATGTCCCTGAAAGGATCCCATCTAATAATGGCCATCTTAACCTCCGTTTAAAATATCTTAGTCAGACATTAATATAATATCTTAGTGACTAGATGTCAAGTATTAAGCAAGACTTTTTCAGTTTTTTTCAACCAAAAAATTCCGGGGAGTTTATCTATAGCCCTCAATGAGGACCGTCGCTTCTCCCTTGAGGGGTCTTTTTTCCAGTTCTTGGAGGAGATCGACGGCCGTCCCCCTGATGAACTCCTCATGGATCTTCGTCAGCTCCCGGGCGATGACAACCCGTCTCGCCCCCAGGCCGGCCAGGACCGCTTCCAGGAACTCGAGGATCCTCCTGGTCGGAAGGTAAAAGACCAGCGTGGCTTTTTCTTCTTTGAGGGACAGGAGGAATTTTCGAAGCCCTTCTTTTTTTGGGGGAGGAAATCCGGCGAACAGGAACCGGTGGGTCGGAAGACCCGCCGCGGAGAGGGCCGCCGCGACCGCCGACGGGCCCGGGACCGGGATCACGGAGACACCCTCCTTCAGGGCCTCCCGGATGAGAGGGAATCCCGGGTCAGAAATGCCGGGGGTTCCGGCGTCCGAGACTAGGGCGACGTCCTTCCCGGACCTAAGGATGCCGATGATCTCCGGGACCTTCCGGCCTTCACGCGGGTGAAAATAGCTGATGAGCCGTTTCCTCAGGCCGTACTTGTTCAGGAGCTTGAGGGTCTGGCGGGTGTCCTCGCAGGCGACGGCTTCCACTTCCCCGAGGATCCGGACGGCCCTGAAGGTGATGTCCTCGAGGTTCCCGATCGGCGTCGCGACGACGAAGAGGCGGCCTTTCGGGCCGGCCCCCGTGGCATCTCCACACACGGATTATCTTCCCCAGTCGTAGGGATAGAGAAAATCGTGGCCAACGGAGCGGGGGGAGAGCTTGGCGATCGGCGGGAGCTTCCTCTTGAACTCCGAATTCCTGATCATCTCCGCCACCCTCCGGACCACCGCGGGCTTGAACCCGGCTTTTACCAGCTCCGGCCCGGACTTTCTTTTCTCGACGAGATTCTCGAGGATCTCGTCAAGCTCGGCGTAGGTCAGCCCGATCTCCTGCTCGTCGGTCTGGCCCGACCACAGGCCCGCCGTGGGCGCCTTCCTGATGATGGAGGCCGGGACGCGCAGGTGCCTCGCGAGCTCACGGACCTGGGTCTTGTAAAGGTCGCCCATGGGGCTGATGCCGCAGGCCATATCGCCGTGGATCGTCCCGTAGCCGATGAGGAGCTCGGTCTTGTTGCTCGTCCCGAGGATGAGTGCCTTCTCTCGGGCCGAATAGTCGTAGAGGATGGACATCCTTTCCCTGGCCATCTTGTTGCCGCGGAGAATACGGCTTCGCGTCGGGTGGGCGGCGAAATAGGCGTCCACCTGGGGGGCGATATCGATCGTCCGGGTCCGGATGCCGAGGACGCGGCCGACCTTTTCGGCGTCACGGACTTCGGCCGGGAACGAATCTCCGTACGGCATGATCAGGCCCAGGACGTTCCGGGGCCCCAGGGCCCGGGCCGCCAGGGCGGCGCAGACCGTTGAATCCAATCCGCCGGAGAGGCCCAGGATCCCCTTCCTGAAGCCGAACTTGGCCAGCTCTCCGCGGATGAACCCCGTCAGGACCTTCTCCACGAATATGGGATTAATCTTCAGGGACACGGACGACCCTCTCGAGTGACCGTAGGATGACGTCGGGCTTTTCGTCCCGCTTGAAGAGCCACTTCGTCCGGGCCTCGCGGACGGCGGTCAGGTCGAGGCGGCGGACCAGAAGCTCGGGGTCCAGATAGGCCGCCCGGGCCAGGAGACGGCCGCCGGGCCCGTAGATGAACGAGCCGCCGGCGAAAGAGACCCCATCCTCGATCCCCACCCGGTTTGCGTAGGCGACGAAGGCGGTCGAAAAATAGGATACGGCCTCTCCCATGAGCTCCCACATCCGGCTGGTCTCGAAAGCCTCTCCCTCCGAAACCCCCCGGCCGGGTGCCGCGGAGATGACGATGATCACGTCGGCCCCGCCGGCATAAAGGACGTAGCTCGCGCCGTAGTGGAGGAAGTCGCGGCAGATCATCAGGCCCACTTTTCCGAAGGGCGTCGGGAACACCCGGAAATCGCGGCCTTGGGCGAAGAACTTGGCCTCCTCGAACATCCCGTTCGTCGGCAGGAAGACCTTGCGATGGACGTGGAGGAGCTTCCCGCCGGAGATGAACGCGGCCGAGTTGTAAAAGAGGCCCTTCTCCCCGGCCCTCTCCTCCATGAACCCCAGGACGACCGAGAGCCCCCGGCTCCGGGCCAGGATCTTCTTGAACCGGGGGTCCGTGGCCGGGTCGAGGGCCACGTCGCCGGCCAGATCCTTGAGGGTGTAGCCGGTCAGGCTGAGCTCCGGAAAGACGATGAGGTCCGCTTTCACACGGCAGGCCTTGTCCATGAACTCCAGGTGGAGCTCCAGATTCCGCCCGACATCCCCGAGGCGGGGGGCGATCTGAGCCAGGGCGATCTTCATGCCCCAAAAACTACCATAAACCCGGCCCCTTTTCAATCGCGCCCCCTCGCGAGACGAGGGTTGAAATATTCCCGGGTTTTCATTATAGTCTTGATGTTCCCTCTTTGGACAAGGGATCGATCGCCAAGATGAATCATATCGCGCTCAGCCTCCGGGACATCTATTTCAACAAGAGAACGGGCCGCCTGGTCTACAAGCGGGGAGACGTCCAGAAATATTTCTTCTTCCAAAAAGGGACGCTCATCCAGGTCAAGACCACCGTGCCCGAAGAGCGGCTGGGCGAGGTCCTCTACAAGCTCGAGCGCATCTCCAAGGACGCCCACGCCGCCATGGACCAGTACATCGAGCCCAACCAGAACATCGGCCAGGTCCTGCGAAGCCGCGGCGTCATCTCCGAGCAGGACCTGTCGGACGCCCTGACCTACCAGCTTAGGGAGACGACGCTCAACGTTTTCCCCTACTTTGATGCCGAGATCACTTTCCAGGAGCGGGACGATTTCACCTCTCAGACAGAGGAATCCAAGATCAGCATCCCCTTCATCATCGAATATGGCATCCGCCGGATGCAGCCCAACCCCATCCTCAAGGCGTTCCTGGCCCGGCAGGTCCCGTTCCTGAAGCGGAAGTCCTTCGCCTACCTTCTGACCGTGGACGAAAAGGAGATCCTGGACAAGATCACGGGCGTCGACCCGGCCGAAGCCATCCTCCAGACCCTGACCTCGCCGCCGGATTTCTTCTGGAAGAGCCTCTACCTGTTCTACTGCCTGGACCTCGTGGACGTGAAAAAGGAAGAAGGCGCGCAGGCCGCGGCGGCCGCCGGCGCGGCGGAAACGGCGTCCCGCGGGACCGGAATGACCCCGGAAATCTCTGAAGTCCTCGCCTTCCGCGAGGCCGTAGCCCAGAAGAATTTTTATCAGATCCTCGAGGTCGCCAAGACGGCCTCGGAGGAAGAGATCAAGAAGGCCTATTTCCAGATGGCCCGCCGCTTCCACCCCGACCGGTTCGAGCGGAAGGCGGCCGCGGAGTACAAAAACCAGATCGACGAAGTCTTCGACGCCATCACGAACGCCTACCGGCTCCTCAGCAACGAGGACAAGCGGAAGGACTATGACTCGGGCATCGCGACGGGCGTCCAAGAAGAGGCCCAGGACTCCGTCAAGAAGGCCGAGATCAAGTTCCGGCAGGGAAAGACTTTGTTCGACATGGACCGGTTCGACGACGCCGTCTCCTATCTCGAGGAAGCGGTCCGCCTGAGACGGGACAAGGCCGATTATTACCTGCTCCTGGCCATGGCCGAATCCAAGATCCAGAGCTATCTCCGGAAAGCCGAATCGGATTTCCTCAAAGCGATCAGCCTCGAGGCCTGGAACCCGGAAGGCTATGTCGGCCTCGGGGTCCTCTACAGGACCGAAGGGCTCCAGACCAAAGCCATCCGGCAGTTCAAGAAAGCCCTGGAGGCCGATCCCGAGCACGCCAAGGCCCGCCAGGAGCTTGCAGACATGGGCCTGGGGCCGAAAAAGAAGAAGGGGCTCGAAGGCCTCTTTTCCCTGGACTTTCTCGGGTCCAAGGGCAAGCAGAAAAAAAAGTAGCTAGCCTTTTCCGCCAACCAGCTTCCGGAATTCCACTTCCCCGATGACCTTGATGCCGAGCTCGCGGGCCTTGTCGAGTTTCGACCCCGGCGATTCGCCCGCGACGAGGCACGACGTTTTTTTTGTCACGGACGGCCCGACCCGGGCGCCGAGCCTTTCGAGCTTTTCCTGGGCTTCTTCCCGCGTCCAGCCGGAAAGCGTCCCGGTGATCACGAACGCCTGACCTTCGAGGGGCTTCCGGCCGCCGCTTTCCTTCCGGGCCGTCATGTTCACCCCCGCCTCCCGGAGCCTTCGGACGAGTTCCCGGTTCTCCGGCTGGTCGAAGAAAAATCGGATGCTCTCGGCCACCTTCGGCCCCACGTCCTCGGTCCGGGTCAGCTCCTCCTCCGAAGCCCGGGCCAGGGCGTCGAGGCTCCTGAACCGCGCGGCCAGGATCTGGGCCAGGCGCTCCCCCACGTGACGGATGCCCAGGGCGAAGGCGAGCCTGTCCAGGTCCCTTTTCTTGGACTGCTCGATCTCGGCCAGCAGATTCTCGGAGCTCTTGGGGCCCATCCGTTCGAGCTTGACGAGCTCGTCGAGGGCGAGGCCGTAGAGGTCAGGGATGGAGCGGACGAGGCCGGCCGCGAGGAGCTGGTCGACGAGCGCGTCGCCCAGCCCGTCGATGTTCATGGCCCTCCGGGCCGCGAAATGGAGGATGGACTCGCGGACCCTGGCCGGGCACGAGGGATTGACGCAGCGCGAGACGACCTCGCCCTCCGGCCTGAAGATCGCCGACCCGCAGACGGGGCAGCGCGACGGCCAGGAGAACGGCCGCTCGCGCCCCGTCCGGCGGTCTTTCATGACCGAGACGACCCGGGGGATGACGTCGCCGCTGCGCTCGATGAGGACGTGGTCCCCGACCCGGACGTCCTTCCGCCGGATCTCGTCCTCGTTGTGGAGGGTCGAGCGGCTGATAGTCGTTCCGGAGAGCTTGACCGGCTCGAGCACGGCCACCGGGGTCAGGGCGCCCGTGCGGCCGACCTGGATGATGATGTCGTCGACCCGGGTCGTGGCCTGGCGCGCCGGGAACTTGAAGGAGATGGCCCAGCGGGGGAACTTGGCCGTGACCCCCAGGGCCTCCCGCTCCGCGGCCGCGTTGACCTTGACCACGATCCCGTCCGCGTCGTAGTCCAGGCTGTCGCGCTTCTCCGCCCATTCCTTGTAATATGCCAGGACGTCGACGAGGGCCGGGCAGAGGCGCGAGTGGGGGTTCGTTTTGAAGCCGAGCTTCCGCAGCTTCTGGAGAGCACCCCACTGGGTCGGCTCCTCGCGGCCGTCGATGAAAAGGTAGTATAGGAAAACGCTCAGGCTCCTCGAGGCCACTTCTTTCGGGTCGAGAAGCCGGATGGAGCCGGCGGCCGCGTTGCGGGGGTTGGCGAAGAGAGCCTCTCCCTTTTCCTCGCGGTCCCGGTTGATGGCCCGGAAGGACTCGAAGGGCAGGTAGATCTCACCCCGGACCTCCACGTCTCGCGGGTTCTCGATGACCAGGGGGAGCGCCCGGAGGGTCTTGACGTTCCCGGTGACGTCGTCGCCGCGGACGCCGTCGCCACGGGTGACGGCCTGGCGGTACTTCCCGTCGCGGTAGCGGATGGAGATGCCGAGCCCGTCGATCTTGAGCTCGGCCACGTACTCGGCGGCCTGGCCGGGGAGGAGCTTCCGGACGCGCTCCTCGAACTCCCGGAGCTCGGCCTCGTTGTAAACGTTGTCGATGCTGAGCATGGGCGTCCGATGGATGACGGAGGAGAAACCCTCGATCGGCTTCTCGCCGACGCGCTGGGTGGGGGATTCGGGGGTGACGAGCTCAGGGAACTTGGCCTCGATGTCCCTGAGCTCGCGGACGAGACGGTCGAATTCGCCGTCGGAGATCTGCGGGTCGTTGTCGACGTAGTATTTCCGCTCGTGATAGAGGATCTCGCGACGGAGTTCCCCGGCCCGGGCCCTGGCCTGTTTGGCGGAAAGAGAGGAGGACACGGATTTCCTCCGCTATCAGAGAGTCCTCATCGCCGACCCTCGCGGGGCGGGGGGCGACGAGGTTCGAACGCGCCTCCGGCGGGCCCCTTTAGCGCCCGAGCTTCGCCCTGACCTGGGCGACGAGCTGGTTGAACTTGTCGATGACGCCCTTCTGCTGGGACTTGATCTGCTCGATGGCCTGTTTCTCGGACTCGATGGCGTTGTTCAGCTTCTTCATGGAGACCTTTTCGGGGCCCGTGAGGTCGTCGTCGCTTTTGCTCCCGTACTTGTCGTTGTAGGTCTTGGTCATCTCAGCGATGTTCTTGTTGTGCTCTTCGATCTGGGTGTTGATCGCGGCCAGGTCCGGGCTGTCGCTGATATAGAGGTTCAGGGCCGCTTGATGAAGGTTCTTCTGCTGGGCGGCGTTCAGGAGGCCGGCTTCGATGAGGGCGTTGATGGCTTCGGGCTTGAGGGAGGGCTTGGTCTTGGCCTCTTTGTTCAGGATGACCGCGATATTGAGGGCGAGGTTGGCGGTCTTCTTTTTGGCGTAGGCTTCCCTGTAGATCGCCAGGGCCTCGTCGACCTTGCCTTCCTTGTAGAGGGTCTGGGCCAGGAGGGAGGCACTTTCGGAACCTTGGTCGGCGGCATAGAACTCCCGGAAGACCTTTTCGGCTTCGACGTACTTCTGGCTCTTGTAGAGGGTCGAGGCGAGGTTGTTGAGCTGTTTCGTGATGCTCGGGTCCTTCAGGATGCCGTAGGCCGTGATATAGGATGCGGCCGCGGCGCCGTAGTCGCCGGACTTCTCGGCGAACTGGCCGAGGAGAACGTGGCCGGAAGCCTGGAGTTGGGCCGCCGTCTTAGGGTCGGCGCTGGCCTTACCCTTGTCGATGATCCGTTGGACGGATGCTTTCGCCTTGTCCATTTGTCCCATTCCCGCGTAAAGGGAAGGGATGCTGAAAGTGATCTGGAGCTTGACGGTCTCGTCGATCCCGCTCATGGCCAGGGCCTTTTCGCCGCAGTCGATGGCCTTCTGGGCGTTCTTGGTCGCGCAGGGGGTCAGGCAGTAATAGGCGTAAGCGTAAGCGTCGTACTGGCCGCCTTTCCCCGCGTATTGAGTGATATAGGCATCGAGGGCCTGGATTTGCTGGCACTTGTCGGAGAGCTGCATGGCCTTGAGGTATTGCTCGTCGGCGCTCTGGGCGGCCAGAAGGCCCGTCAGCAGGAAAACCAAGGTCACGGTGGTCCAAAGTGTCTTTTTCATTCGAAACCTCGCATCAAAATTTGTAGAATCATAGCCCGCATCCCGGCAATTGTCAATATGTTGCCGCACACCCATAAAATATAGCAATTCTCATGCCAATAATGAAAAACGGGGACATCGGCATGCCCTATCGAGCGTTTCCTCTGACGGGCGCCCTGATCCGGCACGCGGCGGCCGGGAGGACCGTCTCTCAAATTGGACACCCCCTCCTTTGTTTTACTTCACCGGCGGCAATGCAATATAATACCCGAGATGAAAACAGCCCAGGACTTCGGAAGCGTTTTCCTTGAAGCGACAGGCCTGCCGCTCCGGGAAAAGGTCGGGCTCGACCCGTTCTCAAGCTTCAAGATCGGCGGCCCGGCCGACCTTTTTTTCGAGGCCCAGACGGAGGATGACCTCAAGCAGGCCGTGGCGGTCGCCGCCCGTGAGAGATTTCCTTTCTACGTCATCGGGGGGGGCACCAACATCCTTTTCGACGACGAGGGGTACCATGGCCTGATCATCCGGAACAGGGCGGGAGGCCTGGCCGATTGCGAAGGCTTGGTGACCGTCGCTTCGGGGACCGGCCTGTCGTCCCTGCTCCAATACAGCTTGACCAGGGGGCTCGTCGGCCTGGAATTCACGGCCGGGATCCCGGGCACGGTGGGCGGCGCGCTCGCCGGTAACGCCGGGGCCTTCGGCCGGAGCATCGGGGATCTCCTCGAGGAGGCCGTTCTCGTCGACCCGGCCGGCGGAGAGCGGAGGCTCGCCCGGCAGGATCTCGGCTTCGGCTACAGGACGTCCTCCCTCCAGAAAAGCCATGCCGTCGTCCTCCGGGCCGTCATCGAGGCCGCGCCAGGCGACCGCAAAATCTCGGAAGCCAGGATCAAGGATTACCTGGAGAAGAGGCGGACGAAACATCCCCCCTGGGGGACCGCCTGCGCCGGGAGCTACTTCAAGAACCCGTGTTCGCCGGCGGGGGAGAAGGTCGCGGCCGGACGGCTCCTTGAGCAGGCCGGCGCGAAGGGCCTGGCGGTCGGCGGCGCGGCCGTTTATGAAGGGCACTGCAATTTCATCGTGAACACGGGGAGCGCCCGGGCCAGGGACGTCCTTCAGCTGGCGGAGGAGATGAAGAAGCGCGTCTTCGGGATGTCCGGCATCCGACTGGAGGAGGAAGTCATTCACGTTCCAGCAACCGCTTCAATGCTCTGACCTTCCGGTTCGGCAGGGATCGACCCGCGATCAGTCCCAAGGCCTGTTTTCCCAAGGTCTTATATGTCTTTTCCTCGCGAGGGCGGCTCTTCAGGGCCTCGAGATGTCTGCGGACGGTCTCGACATCCCCCCGGGCGACCGGGCCCGTGAACGCTTTTTCCCAGCCAAATTTTTTTACGTTCTGTAAAGTTCCTTGGACGAGAGGCAGCAGGACGGCGATGGCCGTTTTTTGGCGGACTCCCGCCTCGCGGAGAAGTGCTGCGGCGGACGCCTCGAGCGAAACCAGCCCGTTCGAGGCCAGGCTGCAGGCGGCATGGTAGAGAGGCTTATCATTTTCCCGCAGGACCAGCGCCCGCCCGCCGAGCGTCCTGACCACGTCCCGCCCGGCCCTGACCGCGTCCGCGTCCCCCTCTAGCCCCCAGAAGATCCCGCGGAAGAAACGGACGGACGCGCCCTTTTCAGGGAAGGACTGGACGGGATGCATGGACGCCGCCCGGGCGCCCTTTTTCCGGAGGGGGTTGAGGACAGCCGCGGGATGAAGCCCGCTCGTGTGAAAGACGAAGCGGCCGGCCCAGCTCGACCCCGGCCGGGCCAGCTTTTTCGCTACGACCTTTAGCGTATCGTCCGGGACGCAGATGAACACGACTCGGGCCCCGCGCGCCGCCTTCCCGATGTCCGACGTCGCCGTCCCCCGGCCGATGATTTTCCGGGCCTCCCGGGCTGCGGCCGGGTCCCGGTCGGCGATGACTTTGAGATCCCAGCCTTTTTTCGTCAGGGCGGCGCCGAGCGACGTGCCGAGCCGTCCCGCACCGACGATGGAGAATGTCGTCATGGCTTGGACTTGAAGACCTCGTCCCAGAGGTTGACTTCGAGCGGCGACGGGGCTTCGACCCGCTTCTCCATCTCCTTCTGCTTTTTCCGTTCCTTCAGGGCGGTCTTGAGCTCCCGGGCGAAGACCTCCGACGTCACCGCGGTCACGCCGTTCGCCTTGGCGCATTCCCGGATGGCCCGGTCCGAGCTGACGACGAAGAACCGCCTCCGGTCCGTCAGCCGGAGGATGACGTCCTCGATGACGTCGTCGGCACTCTGCCCTTCCCCAGGATAGAGGATCGTGAACTTGGGGTTGACGGCGACCGCCGTCCGCTCTCGCTCGGGGTTGCCGTCGAAGACGAGGTGGATCCGGCTATGGGTGACCTTCTGGAAGCCCAGCAGCCGGCCGACGAGCCCCTCCCGGCCGGACCTCTCCTTGAGCTCGTGGGGGGCGATGCGGCCGAGGAGGTTGTTCCCGTCGATCAAGTAGGCCATGGCGTGTTGCGTTCCGCGCCGCCGGTCATCCCGGAGGCCACTTCATCCGGCGGCCGCCGAGGAGGTGGAAATGGATGTGAAAGACTTCCTGGCCGGAGTCCCTGGCCGTATTGAGGACGATCCGGTAGCCGGTTGTCCCGATCCCTTTCTCCCAGGCGATCTCCCGGGCCCGGAAGAGGATCTCGCCGAGCAGACCCTCGGCCCCTTCCGGGGCGTCGTTGAGCGAGGCGAAATGCGTCTTGGGAATGAGCAGGAGATGGACGGGCGCCTGGGGGCGGATGTCCTCGAACACGAGAAATTTCTCGTCCTCGTAGACGATCTTCGCCGGGATCTCCTTTTTGGCGATCCGGCAGAAAAGACAGGTGTCCATGGACCCTCCTCTCAGGACGTGAATCTTTCGATCGAAGCGCCTAGGCCGCGGAGCTTCTCCTCGATCCTCTCGTAGCCCCGGTCGAGGTGCTCGATCTCGCTGAGGATGGTTTCGCCGCCGGCGATGAGCCCGGCCAGGATGAGGCAGGCCGAGGCCCGGAGGTCGGTGGCCGTGACCTCGGCGCCGGAGAGGGGCGTCACGCCCTTGACGATGGCCTTGTCTCCCTGGACCTCGATCGACGCCCCGAGCCGGACGAGCTCGTTGACGTGGGCGAACCGGCGGTCGAAGATCGTCTCCGTGATGATGGACGTCCCCTCGGCCTGGGTCATGAGGGTGATGAACTGGGCCTGCATGTCCGTGGGGAAGCCGGGGTAGGGGGAGGTCGTGATATCCTGGGCCTTAATGTCGCGGTTGCCGAAAACGCGGAGGCCCCTCCGTCCTTCCGGATCGATCACCGCCCCGGAATAGCGGAGCTTCTCGATGACCGTCCGGACGTGGCCCGGCTCGACGCCCATGAGGAGGACGTCCCCGCCGGTCAGCGCGCCGGCGACGAGGAACGTCCCGGTCTCGATCCGGTCGGGGATGATGTCGTGGCTGGCGCCGTGGAGCTCCTGGACGCCCAGGATGTGGGCCGTGTCGTCGCCGCGCCATTCGATCCTGGCCCCCATCTTGTTCAGGAGGACGGCCAGGTCGGTCACTTCGGGTTCGACGGCGCAGTTCTTCAGGATGGTCTCGCCTTCGGCCAGGGCCGCGGCCATGAGGAGGTTCTCCGTGCCCGTAACCGTCTTTCTCTCGAACTCAATGACGGCGCCGCGGAGCCGGTCGGCCTGGGCCTGGATATAGCCGTGCTCGAGCGAGATCTTCGCCCCGAGCTTCTGCAGGCCGCCGATGTGGAGGTCGACCGGGCGCGAACCGATGGCGCAGCCGCCGGGCAGGGCGACGGCCGCTTTGCCGAAGCGGGCCAGGAGTGGTCCGAGGACGAGGATGGACGCCCGCATGGCCCGGACGAGCTCGTAAGAGGCCTCGTCGGACGTGATCCGCTCGACGCGCACGGAGACGGAATTCTCCTGGAGCGAACATTTTCCGCCCAGCTCGTTGACCAAAGTCAGAATAGTGTGGACGTCCTTAACCCGCGGGACGTTGCCGAGGCGGACCTCGTCGCCCGTCAGCAGGCCGGCCGCGATCGCGGGCAGGACGGCGTTCTTGGCCCCGCTGATGCGGACTTTCCCTTTCAGCTGGAGGTCGGGGCCGCCGAGGATACGGATTTTTTCCACGGCTCGATTCTAAAGGAAGTTATCGCCGAATTCAACCGGCCGGGACGATGCCCTGGCGAGACCAGCCCCAGGCGTCGTAGTAGGCGTCGAGGACGGAGCTGTATAATGCCTCGTCGACGGCCCGGCCCTGGTGGGCGCCCCGGGTCATCGGGACCTTGAGCTTGGCTGGGACGAAAGCGTCGTAGGTCCGGTCGCGGCCTTGGATGTTGTTCATCCGGCGCTCGAGGGCATAGATCCGGCGGCCGCACTCCTTGAGCGAATCGGCCGTGTATTCGATCCCGGTCAGGGCGCGGTAGAGGGAGAGGAACGGCTCCGCGGTGATGTCGCCGGTGAAGAAATCGCACAGGCCGAGGGAATCGACGAGGGCCTTGCCGGCCTGGCCCTCCGCGACGTAGGCCGCCAGGTCCCGGGCGTCCTTGAGCCCACCCTCCTCGGCCTGGATCGTCCAGGCGTAGGTGTGGTCGCCCCGGCCGCGGTTCGAGGTCCCGTAGGCCGTGAACATCCCCGGGAAGACCTTGGGGTTGATCCCGGCGTAGCCGAGGCCGCCGTAGGCCGTCGTCGCGCAATAGGCGATGTCGGCGAGCGCGCCCGCGGCCGAGCGGCCCGCCAGTTCGGCGACGACACGGTCGGTGTAGTGGCCGAGGAGCCGGCCCAAATCGCTCGCGCCGTAGGCGATGTCCTTCAGCGCCTGGATCATTTCGGCGGCGTCCCCGAACCGGAGGCGGCTGCCGAAGCCCGTGAAGAAGCCCTTCTCGGAAAGCTCCATGGCCCCGGCCATGATGCTGCCGAAGGTCATCGTATCGACGCCCAGCTCGTTGCAGAGATAATTCATGTGGAAGATGGCGTCACGGTCGAGGATGCAGCAGTTGATCCAGAGGGCGATCGTCTCGAACTCGGGGCGGACGCCGGCGCCGGCGTAAGGCCCCGAGTCGACCTTGGCCGACCGGGTGCAGAAAATGTGACGGCACTTGTTGCAGACGTTGTGCTTGCCGGAGATCTCAAGGAAGGCGTCCGTCGAGACGCGGGCGTAGTCGCCGGGGTCGAAGGACCCCTCGTCGAAATTGTGCCAGGGGAGGTATCCGCCCTTGACGCCCAGGTAGCGGCCGTTGAAAGCCCGGTCGAGCCACCAGGTCGTCCCCGTCGTCGGCCGGAACGAGGCCGTCCGGTTGGGGTCCTCGACGCTGGCCTTGACGATCCGGTCGAGCTCCGGCCCGAGCTTCCTGAATTCCTCGGCGTCCGCATAGGACACCGGGTTTTTTCCGAGCGCCGTGACGGCGACGAGGTTCTTGGAGCCGAAGACGGCCCCGGCCCCGCCGCGGCCGAAGTTCCGGTGATAATCGGCCGTGAGGCAGGCGAAGTCCACGAGGTTCCAGCCCGCCGGCCCCACGCAGACCGTGGAGGACCCCTTGATCTTCCGGGAGAGTTCGTCCGTAATCTCCGAGGCCGGCCGGGGCACGGAGCGGCCGCCGACCTTCTGGAAGAGGCTCTCTTCTGCGTCGACGACGCGGACGGCTCCCTCAATGACCTCGATGCGAACGGGGCGGTCGGCCCGGCCGTCGATGATGAGCTGGTCGATGCCGGCCCGCTTGAGCATGTTGTGGAAGAGGCCGCCGGCGCTCGAGTGCGTGATCATGCCGTAGATGGGCCTATGTCCCGGCACCCAGGCCCCGCTTTCGGGCGACCGGGTCATGGTCCCGATGAAGGAGCAGGAGCCCCGACCCGCGGTCGGGATGACGGTATCGTTCGCGGCGGCGCTGCCGATGACGATCCTGTTCCCGGGGCCGAGGGGGTCCTTGAGCGGAGCTCCGGCCTGGAGCTTTTCGGAGAGGAGCTGGGCCTGGAGCCCGCGGCCGCCGACGTAATCGCGGCAGAGAGTGGGGTCGGCCGGCTCGACCCGGACCGATCGGTCCGTCAGGTCGACCCAGGCCCACGTTCCCCGGTATCCGGACAATGTTGATCTTTTTTCAGGCATCTCGGGCTCTCCTCTTTTCTTCATCAATGGTCATGGCAGGCGTCGCTCATCACCAGCCCGAGGCGTCCGGATCATTTGATGGACTTGAGCGCCTGGTCGAGGTCGGCGATGACATCGTCCGGGTGCTCGCCGCCGACGCAGAGCCGGATGAGCTGGGGCGGGATATCGGCCATGCGCCGTGCCTCCTCGCCCTGCTGCTGGTGCGTCGAGATCGCCGGGATCGTGGCGACGCTCTTGATCCGGCCGAGGTCGGTGGCCCGGTGGATCATCTTGAAGTGATCGAAAACTTTCCTGGCGTTGTCCGGCGGGCCGTCGACCCGGAAGCTCATCAGGTGGCCGTAGCGGTTGACCTCGTTTCCGGTCCCGTCATCGGAATCGACGAGCTTCATGTATTGCTTGGCCACGGCGTGAAGGGGGTGACGGGGCAGGCCCAGGAAATCGACCTGGTAGACCTTGGGATGGGTCGAGAGGAATTCCGCCACCTTCTGGCAGTTCCGGCTGACGAGGTCCATTTTGGAGCTGAGGGTCCGGAGATCGTTGAGGGCGAAGAGGGCGTTGACGGGCGACGCCGACGGCCCGTTGTCCCGGTAGGGCCAGAACTTGACGTATTCCGCGAAGCTCTCCTTGAACATGGGATCGTCGTTCCGGACCTTGGTGACGATGGGTTTGCGGCTGATGAGCGCCCCGCCGATGGCCAGCCCGCCTGAGGTGATGGATTTCGTCAGAGAGTGAACGACGACGTCCGCGCCGTGGGCGATGGGCCGCATCAGGGCCGGCGTGGCGCAGGTGGCATCGATGATCACGGGGATTTCCCGGGAATGGGCGAGGTCCGCGAGAGCCTTGATGTCGGTGAAGGACTGCTGAGGATTGGAGGGCATTTCCATGTACAGGAAACGCGTGTCCTCGTCGATCTTCGATTTCCATTCCTGCATGTCGTGGGGATGAAGGACCCAGCGGACCTCGATGCCGCGCTCCTTCATCTTCCGGACCGAGAAATGCTGGTAGGTGCCGCCGTAAAGCTGGATGGAGGAGACGAAGTTGATCCTCTCCGGGCCGTCCTTTTGTTTGATGAGGAAGGGGTCCACCGCGGCCATGATGGCGGACATCCCGGACGCCGTCACGAGACAGGATGTGTCGAAGCCCGTCTTGTAGCCCTCGAGCAGGGCCAGGACCCATTCCAGGTAATAGGTCGTCGGGTTGGCGATCCTGGTGTAGCACCAGGTGGGGACGAGGTAGGACAGGGCCGCCTCGAGCTCGTCGGCATCGGCATACCCTTGGGAGGCCGAAAGGTAGAGGGGTTCGATCACGGCCCCCTGGTTCCGTTCGAGGGACTCCTCGAGCGTGTAGAGGCCGTGGACGGCGATCGTGTCGAACTTCATCGCCTTCATCCGGGCTAGGGCGGCCTGGCGCTGGGCGAGGAGCTTCTGGGAAGCGTCGATGTACTTTTGTACTCCCGGCCGATGGGGCTGGGTGGGACTCATGATTCCTCCGATCCGAAATGGATAGATTTCTCGGGGCTGAATGGCGCAGGAAAAAATGTTAAGAAAAACCGCATGACACGGTCTACGAGTCCTTAGGATATAAAGAAACAGGGCCGGGAGTCAAGGCCTAGCGGCAGCGGTGGATGGGCAGCAGGTCCGAGAGGATGGAGAACCCCGTCTCGGTCTTTCCAGCGCCCGCGCCCTGGATCGTGACCTTGCCCATGAGGTCCGTTTCGAAGCTCAACGCGTTCTGGGCGCCCATGACGCCGGCCAGGGGGTCGGAAAGCGGCAGCTTCTGGGGGGAGACGCTGGCGGCGACGCCGCCCGCCTCCTTTTTCGCCTGGGCGATGAGCTTGAACCGGAAGCCCTCCTTCTTGGCGGCCGCGACGTCGGCCTTGCTGATGGCCGAGATGCCCTTCCGCGGGACGTCCGAGGTCTTGAGCGACCCGCCCATGAGGACGTTCGACAGGATGACGATCTTGGCCAGGGCGTCGAAGCCTTCGACGTCGGCCGTGGGGTCGGCCTCGGCATAACCGAGTTTTTGGGCGAGCTTCAGGGCGTCGGCGTAGTCCATCCCCTCGGTCTCCATCTTCGTCAGGATGAAGTTCGTCGTCCCGTTGAGGATCCCCTTGACCTCCCGGATGTCGTTCCCGGGGAGGCCGCTCTCGGCGAGATGGAACACCGGCGTCCCGCTCATGACCGTGCCCTCGATCCGGAACTGGAGCCCGTTCTTGCGGGCCAGGTCCTGGAGCTCGCGGTAGTGGAGCGCCGCCGGGCCCTTGTTGGAGGTGACGACGTGTTTCCCCGACCGCAGGGCCTTCTTAATGTAGCTCGTGGCCGGCTCGCCGGTCTCAATGTTCGTGTAGGTGAGCTCGGCGATGACATCGGCATCGGTCTTCTCGATCATGTCCAGGGGGTCGAGCGGCTCGGCCTGGCCGGGGACCGCCTTCGGGTAATCGGCGAGGCTCCCGCCGCGGCCGAGGAGCTCGAGGACGGCCGGGATATCGATGCCCTCGGGGACCAGGAGCGTTCCCTTGATCTTGTCCGATATGGCGACGACCTTGGCTTCAAAGCCGTACTTGTCCCGGAGGAATTCCTTTTTTCTGTCCAGGATCTCCAGAAGTCCCTGCCCGACCGTGCCGCAGCCGATGAGGCCGATGCGATATTCCATGGTGGGTTCTCCTCCCGCTCGTTTTTCGAATAACCAATATAGCACAATCGGCAGCTCGACGGAACCGGACCGTCCGACGAATGACGAATGGGGTCGGACCACAATAACTAATTGAATATAAAATAGCTAAGTACATTTTTAGCCGGCTTTTCGGCTTTAAATCGCTGTTTTCAGGCCTGAAAACGAGGACTTAAGGCATCGGGCATCCCGCAAGTTATCCAGCGAAATTCGGAAATGAGTATTGTCTCCTCAAATGAAAAAAAAGGGCCGCCGTCCTTGCGGACGGGCGGCCCTTTTGGCTTCCGAAAAAGAAGACTTACTTCGCGGCCGGGGGATGCTCCTTGATGAAATTCTCCAGCCACTCCGTGGTGACGGACTTCGGCCGCTCGATGGGCAGGCCGAGGGCGCGGTCCCAGATGAGCTGGGCCAGGACACCGAGGGCGCGCGACACGCCGAAGAACACCGTGTAGAAGTCGTACTCGATGGCGCCGTAGTAATAGAGAAGGACGCCGGAGTGGGCGTCGACGTTCGGCCAGGGGTTCTTGGTCTTGCCGTGCTTGGTCAGGACGTCGGGCGCAACCTCGTAGACCATGCTGACGACTTTGAAGAGGTCATAGTCCGGCATGTGCTTGAGGGCGAACTCCCTCTGGGCGACGTAGCGGGGATCGGTTTTCCGGAGGACGGCGTGGCCGTAGCCCGGGATGACCCGTCCGCCGTTCAGCGTGTCCCACATGTACTTCTCGAGCTGTTCCTTGGTCGGGACGCCGCCGAGGTCCTTGACGAGGCCCTGGATCCAGGCGAGCACTTCCTGGTTGGCCAGCCCGTGGAGCGGCCCGGCGAGGCCGTCCATGCCGGCGGACAGGGAGTAGTAGGCATCGGACAACGCCGAGCCGACGAGATGGGTCGTATGGGCCGACACATTGCCGCCCTCGTGGTCGCTGTGGATGCAGAGGTAGAGCCGCATGAGTTCCTTGAAGGCGGGGTCGTCGCTTACGCCCAGCATGTGGGCCATGTTTCCGCCCCAATCGAGCTTCAGGTTGGGGGCGATGTGCTTGCCGCCCTTGTAGGTCCGGCGGTAGATGTAGGCGGCGATGTTCGGGAGCTTGGCGACGAGGTTCATCGCGTCCTCGAACATCGCGTCCCAGTACTGCGACTTGGGCATTTTCTCTTTGTAGCGCTGAGCGAACACCGACTCCCTCTGGAGCTGGAGGATGGCCAGCGAGAACTGGGTCATCGGGTGAGTGTCCTTCGGGACGGCGTTCATCGTGTCGAGGAGATACTGGGGCAGGACGCCGCGCTTCTGCCATTCTTCGGTGAGGGCCGCGCAGTCCTCATAGGTCGGGATCTCGCCGAGGAGAAGGAGATAAAAGATGCCCTCGGGCAGGGGCTCGGTGCCGCCGGGGGCCTTGGGGAGCTTGTCCCGGAGCTCAGGGATGGAAAAGCCGCGGAAGCGGATGCCCTCGAACTTGTCGAGGAGCGAGACGTCCCAGAGCATGGAGATGATGTCCCGGGCGCCGCCGACGACCTGGCCGATGCTGACGCTGGAGACATTGACCTCTCCGTGCTCTTTGCTGAGCTTCTGGACGCGTTCCTTCATCGGGCCGATTTTGGCCGCGAATTTCTCTTTAAGTGTAGCCATGAAACGCAACCTCCTTTAGGGTGCCGAGATATATGAATTTCCCCCTTCCGGGGGTGTATTATCTTAACACGCGGTCAGGAGGGTGTCAATCAAGAAATGCCCACTTTTCCCCTTATTTCAACGGTTTGCGGAGGGTCCGGGCGCCGCTCGCGACGGCCTGGGGGTTTTCCCATCCTTGACATCGCCCCCGGGCTGCTTTATTTTCTATCGTGATGGTCGGCGCCGTCTCCCGGCTGAAAGAGGCGATCGCGGGCTTGGCCAAAGAGCAGTCCTAACGTTCCCGAAGGGGGTCTCCATGAATCGTTTATCTCATCGGCTTTTTTGTTCGGGGTTGGTCATCGCGCTTATCCTGCAACTCGTTCCGTCGGGCGTCGCCCGGGCGCAGCAAGCGGCGGCGCTTTCGGACGATCAGGTGAAAGAACGCCTGGGCTATATCGAGAATGCGCTGCGTTCGGCCCAGCCCCGGGCCGAGACGTGGTACTCCGGCTGGCTGGCCGCATATTACGTCGGGGCCCTCGCCGGGGGCATGCTGGCCGGCTCCCACTGGACCGACACGAAGATAGAGACCGGCGAGACGGTTCCGGACAGGGAATTCGCCGAGGGCATGCTCGTGGGCGGGGCGACGTTTGTCCTGGGAGTCGGCGCCCTTCTCATCGACCCCTTCACGCCGGTCACCGCCCCCAAGGAACTCGGACGGCTGCCGGGAGGCACGGCGGAGGAACGGCAGGCGAAGCTCGAAAAAGCAGAAGAGCTCCTGCGGAAATGTGCCCAACGGGAAGCGTCGGGACGAAGCTGGACGACCCACTTGCTGAATATCGGCGCCAACGCCGCAGGCGCGATCGTGACCAAGGCCGCATTCAAGCAGTCCTGGGGCAGCGCGCTCATCACATTCGCGAGCGGCGAGGCCGTCTCCCTTCTCAATATCTTCACCCAGCCGATGCGGGCGACCCGCGACCTAAAGGAATATGAAGGGAAATACCTGGGGAAGAACGGGGGCTCCATGCCGGCCCGGCCGGAGCGCAACTGGACATTGAGCGTCTGGCCGGGTGGCCTCACCTTCCGGCTCGAGTTCTAGGAAAGGGGGCACAATGATCACTGGCAAAAAGCTTCCCATCGGAATAGCTTGCCTAGCCCTGCTCTGGATCGGGCTCGCGCCCGCCATATCCGCGGAGGTCAAGCTCCCCGCCGTCATCGGCGACCACATGGTCATCCAGCAGGACAAGCCCGTCTCGATCTGGGGCTGGGCCGCAGAGAACGAGCAGGTCACGGTCAGGCTCGGCGGCCAGGAAATGAAAGTCCGGGCTTCGACCGATGGAAAATGGCGGGCCACGTTCGACCCTCTCAAGGCCGGGGGCGCCGCCTTCGAAATGACTGTCCGGGGCGAGAAGGGCCCGGACATCCTCGTCAAGGATATCCTCGTGGGCGAAGTCTGGCTTTGCTCGGGCCAGTCGAACATGGAATGGCCCCTCTCCTCCGTCGCCAGCCCCACTCCCGAGATCCTGAGGGCCGACCACCCCAACCTCAGGCTCTTTCAGGTTCCGAAACGCACCGCCGACCGGCCGAAAGACGACGTGGAGGCCAAATGGGCGGCCTGCACGCCGGAAACGGTCCGTCCGTTCTCAGCCATCGCTTATTATTACGGCCTGGAGCTTCACGAGAAGCTGGGAGTGCCCGTCGGCCTGATCGAATCGGCCTGGGGCGGGACGGACATTGAGCCTTGGACCCCTCCCGCCGGCTTCGCCGCCGTTCCTGAGACAAAACCTCTCCTGGACAAGCAGCTCGCCAAGTACGAGGACTATCGGAAAGACCTCGAGAAGGCGCTCCCGGCCTGGGACGCGTGGCTCCACGAAACCCAAAAGGCGCTCAAGGCAAAATCCGAAATCCCGGTCGAGCCCGCGAACGGCGACTTCCCCGGAAATCCTTATGACAGCCCTCAGGCCCCGACGACGCTTTTCAACGGAATGATCCACGCGCTTACGCCTTTTGCCATCCGCGGCGCCATCTGGTACCAGGGCGAGAACAACAGGAACGATGGCCTGTTCTACGAAAAGAAAATGGAGGCCCTGATCAAGGGCTGGCGCGAGGTCTGGAAGCTCGGCGATTTTCCTTTTTATTACGTCCAGATCGCGCCCTTCAACTACGGCTATGACCGGAACATGAAAGGCAGTCCGATCCCCGACCTCGTGCGCCTGCCGCTCCTCTGGGAAGCTCAGACGAACGCGCTGCGCCTGCTCAACACCGGAATGGCCGTCGTGACCGACATCACCGACCTCGGCGACATTCACCCCCGGAACAAGAAAGACGTCGGGGGGCGCCTCGCTCTCTGGGCCCGGGCGAAAATCTACGGCGAGAAGGAGCTTGTTTACTCAGGCCCGATGTACAAGTCGATGGCGGTCGAGGGAGATCAAGCGAAGATCACGTTCGACCATGTCGGCGGCGGGTTAATGACGAACGACGGTCAGCCGCCCACCTGGTTCGAGATCGCCGGCGACGATCACATCTTCTACCGGGCCGAAGCGGAGATTTCCGGCGATAGGGTCATGGTCAAGAGCCCGCGCGTCGCGGTGCCGAAAGCAGTCCGGTTCGGGTGGAGCCAGCTCGCAATCCCAAACCTGGCCAACAAGGAGGGCTTGCCGGCGTCACCGTTCCGGACTGACCGTTAACGGCTTGATGCTTGTCGAGAACTTCCACTGAGTCGTAAAGAGGTCCCCTTTCAAGGCGCAAAACGGCAGACTCTTAGCCTTGCCCTAGTCCGGCGGCCGTTTCTCCTCTTGATTTTTCGGCACCTTGCCCGTATCCTTATGGTTGAATTCCTCCGGCAATCAAGGAGAAACACATGGGAACTCTCGTCGTTTTCTTAATCATCATCGCGGCCATCGCCATCATGGCCGTCGGCATGTACAACAGCCTGGTCACCCTGCGGAACCGCTGCGACAACGCCTGGTCCCAGGTGGACGTCCAGCTCCGCCGCCGCTATGACCTCATCCCCAACCTAGTGGAGACGGTCAAAGGTTACGCCAAGCACGAAAGCGGGGTCTTCGAGCGCGTGACGCAGGCCCGGGCCGCGGCCGTCAACGCTCAGACCGTCAAGGACCAGGGCCAGGCCGAGAACGTGCTGACCGGGGCCCTGAAGTCACTCTTCGCCGTCGCCGAGAACTACCCCGACCTCAAGGCCAACCAGAACTTCCTGATGCTCCAGGAAGAGCTCGCCGGGACGGAGGGCAAGGTCGCTTACGCCCGGCAGTTCTACAACGATAATGTCATGAAATTCAACATGCGGCAGCAAGTCTTCCCCTCGAACATCATCGCCAACATGTTCGGCTTCAAGACCAAGGAATACTTCCAGATCGAAGAGGAAGTGGCCAAGGGTCCGGTCAAAGTCAGCTTCTGAGCTGGCTGGGGCGCTTTATCGAGTTCGGCGGGCCTTTTTGGGCCGTCATCCGATGTATGAGCAGATCAGCCGCAACAAGTGGAAATCCGCCGCCCTCATCCTCTTCTTCATGGCTTTCATCTTCCTCCTGACCTGGTTCTTCGAGTACGTGACGGGCTGGGGAAAGGGCGGGCTGGTCCTGGCCGTCGTCGTCTCGATGGGCATGGCCGCTGCCGGATATTACTCGAGCGACAAGGTCGTCCTGGCCATCAGCCGGGCCCGCCCCGTGACGAAGGACGAACACCCGTATCTCTATAACGTCGTAGAGGGGCTGGCGATCGCTGCCGGCGTGCCAACGCCTCGCTGCTACGTCATCGACGATACGGCCCCCAACGCGTTCGCCACCGGCCGGAACCCGCAGAACGCCGTCATCTGCGTCACGACCGGGATCCTTGAAAAGCTGAACCGCGTCGAGCTCGAGGGCGTCATCGCCCACGAGATGTCCCACATCAAGAACTACGATATCCGGCTCCAGACTCTGGTCGTGGTCATGGCAGGCGTCGTGGCCCTTCTCAGCGACTGGATCCTGCGGAGCTTTTTCTGGGGCGGGGGAAGGAGACGGGGCGGGCGGGACGGCCGCGGCGGAGGCGGTGCAGGGGCCATCCTGATCGTCGTCGGCCTGGCTCTGGCCGCGCTATCGCCGTTCATCGCCACGATCATCCAGCTCGCCATCTCGCGGAAGCGGGAATTCCTGGCCGACGCGAGCGGGGCCATGCTGACGCGCTACCCCGCGGGGCTGGCCTCGGCACTCCGGAAGATCTCGGCGGACACGGAGCCCCTCGAGGCGGCTAATAAGGCCACAGCCCACCTCTACATCGTCAACCCGCTCAAGAACATCAAGGGAACGGTCAACAGGCTCTTCAGCACGCACCCCCCCGTCGAAGAGCGGATCGCGGCCCTCGAGAAGATGTAACGTGCCTCAGGTCAGGCTTTTGTAGGCGTCCTTTATAGACTTCTTGAGGTCTTTGACCGAGCGCTTGATGGTCTTTTTCATGTCTCCGGCGAGCTCCTGCCCGGTCTTCGTCCATTCCTCGAGCCGGGTTTTGAGGTCCGCCTGCGTCTTTTCGAGGGTGTCGAGCGTTTTGTCGTACTCAACCTTCGCTTCCAGTTTGACCTCATTGGCCTTGGCCCTGAGCTCGATGAGCCTGGCCTTGAGGTGATCCATCTCGATCCCGATCTTCGCCTGGAATTTCTCTTGTTTTGTAAGTTTGGCCATGATCTCCCTCCTCTTCGATCGAATGAAGTGCGGTCCCTTATTAATTAGTATAGGCTTTCTGGCTGCTTGAGGCAATCCAGGTCGGAGAGCGAAATAGACACGGTGCGTAATTAATTAGCAGCAGGATATCACTGGCTGTAAGCATCATCGGCCGGCCGGTTACGCTCCGAGACTTCGGCCTTGAAAGTCCCGGCCCATTTCTCTATAATAGCGGAGCCCTCGCGGGGTCGTAGTTCAGCTGGTTAGAACGCCGGCCTGTCACGCCGGAGGTCGCGAGTTCGAGTCTCGTCGGCCCCGCCACCTGTTACCCTGGTTTTCCCCTGATAATCGAGCGTTTTCCTTCTTTCTTCTTTTAGGCACCTTTAGTCCGAATTGGGCGAGTTTAGGCAAAATCTGTGACATTATCCTATGTCAATATTTTAGTTGACAGCCTCCTTTCGGCAATAAGATTCCTTATTCTTGAGCATGTAGTAGATGATCTTGATGAGCTGCCGGGAGAGGGCATTCATGGCTTGCC
>Ga0187886_1000779_pt1 | contig 34231 bp, 35 predicted proteins | sample June2016WEW_20_1_FD_133001 | JGI IMG/M metagenome (GOLD analysis project Ga0187886, IMG submission 133001) | Peatland microbial communities from SPRUCE experiment site at the Marcell Experimental Forest, Minnesota, USA - June2016WEW_20_150 | ecosystem: Environmental > Terrestrial > Soil >...
AGTGTTAAACAATCCTGCTTTGTGAGCAAGTTTAGCGGTGTCGTAAGCGTACTCCATGAAAATGGTTGGTTCAGTATAAGTGTAACTTATTCCTTGGCAACTGCTGTTTTGCGCTGATTTCACCACCTCTTCTGGAGGAAAAGGTCTGCCAGCAGCTTCTTTATCTTGGCTTATCATCCAGTTATCGCAGAATTGGCAGCGAAAATTGCAGCCAGCCGCCGCAACAGACATCACCATTGAGCCTGGGTTAAAGTGCGAAAGTGGCTTTTTACTTATAGGATCAACGCCAGCTGAAACCGCTTTCCCATAATTTAGCGTGAAAAGCGTGCCGCTTTTGTTTTGTCGGACTAAGCAGAAGCCTGTTGCGCCGTCGCTTATGAGGCAACGCCGAGCACACAAGCAGCATTTAACTTTGTTTTCCTCTTGCTTTTCATAAAGCATAGCTTCATGTAACGACATTATCCTTCACTAATCCACAAAAAGAATAAAGGGGCTTTTTCTTAAAAGCATTAGCTAGCTACAAAAAAGCCTGTAAATTTTAGGTGCTGGAGCCTCCTTGTTGGTGTTAGCTATGGCATTTAATTAAGAATAACTTATATTTTCAGAAATAGCTTAAAGAAAAGGGAAGCCTGAATGGTTTACAATCGAAGACGTGGCACTGCGATAGTTGAATTTCCTGAAGGCATTTTAGTCGTCTCTGAGAACGGTAAGTCCAAGGACTCAGGGTTTGCCCGTTCAACTGTCATCATCCATCTGGAGCGGCTTGGCTCTGAAGAGCTAATTCTGAAGGAGAAAAAGCCGAGCAGAGGCCGTGGAAGGCCTGAATTTCTCTACCGCTCAGCAGAAACTTCTCAACCTAAAGCGACTTCCCAGCCGAATGTCATTGTTATGGAGTTCTCGAAGCTCAAAAAGGCATGCAGATACGAGAAAGGCGGTTACTGCAAACTTGCAAGAGATAAATGTGCAACGCAAAACTGTAGGCTAATTATGAAACCGAATAAAATCTATTAAAGTCTGAATTAAGCAACTAGCTGGCGCGCGCTAATAATGCCAACCCAGTCTATTTTCAAAAAGTCCTCAACCTTACCATTTTCGATTATTCTGTCTTAGATTTATTTAGATTTTTCTCGATATTATTTGCGCGCGATGTTCTCTATCTTACGATGAGAACGGGGCAAGGTGCGTGTACTGTCACTCCATGGCTTACACTTCCCAAGAAAATCTCCTTTATCGTGCTTAAACCCCTAGCGCCAATAACGATCAAGTCGAATTCGCCTTCTTTAGCCGTTTTCAGTATCTCCTCAACAGCATGTCCCTCCTTCAAAAGTGTTTCAACCTGAACCCTTTCAGCTTTAGCTCTTTTTTCGCTATGCGCCAAAATGTTAGCCCCTCTTCCACGAGCTGCTTCAACCAATTTGGAAAGTACTTCAGGAGGCAGAGTCATTTCATAAGGCAAAGACCCAGCCATAGCATTGGGCGATACAACAACAGGAGGCGAAACTGAATACACATAGATTAATGTGATCTTTGCGGCAAACTTTTTGGCTATTTGAACAGCTTTTTCTAATGCGTGTATTGAATGTTCAGAACCGTCTAATGGGACCAGGATTTTCTCAAACAATGGTTTCAATCTTCTAATAGTTTTCGTTTGGCAACTTCGAGATATAAACCCTTCTGTAGCGCGCTGCCTTGTCCCTTTATTATGTGTTGAAGAACGTTGGGGAGACGGCTTTATCGGATCTTCCAAGATTTTCTGCTGCTTCTCTGTTCAGAACCAAGCACAACAGGCTGTAGAGCGCGTAGGAAGCGACGTTTCTTAAGCCTCTGACCTTGTTGATGGCTAGGCTGTATTGTGTTTTCAGGAAGCTGTAGACTGCTTCAATGTGAGGTCTCTTATGATACTCCTTCTTCATGTCTTCTGGCCCGTAGGTTCGAAACTTCTTGTCCACCCTCAGGATGCCTTTGACGCCGCGTTTCTGGTTTGCCGGGTACGGAATAACCGCTTCATCAACAGCCTTTCTAAGCTTTCCATCGCTGTATTGGCTGTCAGCCATCACACTCCTCAATCTAGCCGCAGACTGTTTGAGGGTCAACTTCGTCTTCTATAGCATGCTCAGCGAGTGTTTCTTCTCGTTCTGGTTGGCGGAAGCAAAAACGCAAGTCAACGGAAGCATGGTTTTTGAATCAATGGATAAATGTAGCTTGTAGCCTAAGCGCAACCTCATAGGCGCGCTACGTTTCTTTTCTTTCACTTTAACTGCTCTCTTGGAATCCACGCATTCCTTTTTTCATACTTAGCAAACCTAAGAGCCTCTTCATTAATCAAGTTGATCGGATAGCTTAGAATATCTTTCAGGTCTTCAGTAAACGAGAGCAACCACGTCCTGCATGAAATTTGCCTTTCTATTGGAGTAGTTAGTCTTTCTTTCTGGGAACTAAAACCTGCTCTACACGTTGACCGTAGCGTTTGTAGAACCATCTTTTGACTGTTTCAGCAAGCACTGCATAGGCACCTAGAATTCCAGCTAGAGCCAAGTAAAACGTAGGTGGAGGCGGTACAAACCCGAAAAATGTACCCACCGGCGTATACGGCACTATAATAGCAAAGCTAATTACTGCAAGGAGCATTATGGCCAGATACTTGCTTGGCTTACTCTTGTAGAAAGGTACTCGCCTTGTTCTTATAATGAGAACTACGAGCGTTTGTGAGCAAAGGGACTCGACAAACCATGCAGTTTGGAACGCGGACGGGAACAACTTTGGGTCTATCATGTTTTGAAAAACAAACAGCATCGTAAAGAAAGTCGCGAAGTCAAAAAGAGAACTTACAGGACCAATAATTATCATAAACCTTATAATGAAGGAAATATCCCACCTCTTGGGCTTTTCTATGTACTCAGCATCAACATTATCAGTTGTCAAAACAGTCTGTGAAGTATCGTAGAGCAGATTGTTCAGAAGGATTTGGATGGGCAGCATCGGCAAAAATGGCAAGAACACTGAACCGCCAGCTGCACTAAACATATTACCAAAGTTTGAGCTAACGCCCATCATAATGTACTTCATCGTATTACCAAAGGTTTTCCTGCCTTCAAGCACACCTTCGCCTAGAACGTTCAAATCGTTCTTCAGCAAAATAATGTCAGCCGATTCCCTTGCCACATCCACCGCGTTGCTAACAGAAACAGCTACATCTGATGTTTTCAGAGAGGGGGCATCGTTGATTCCATCGCCCATAAAGCCGACGACATGCCCATTGAGCTTCAAAAGAGTGATTATTCGGTCTTTTTGGGCCGGAGTTACCCTTGCAAACACGTTAGCTTTTTCAACAACAGCCGCAAATGTTTCATCGGGCATGTTGGAAATCTCATTTCCCAAAATTACCCCTTTCACTTCAAATCCCAGTTCGCTGCAAACTTTCTTTGTAACCAGCTCATTATCGCCAGTGAGAATCTTCAGTTCAACCCCCACCTTGCTTAGCATTTGCAGGGCTTGTTTGGCTGTTTCTTTGGGCGGATCAAGAAAAGCGACAAATCCCAGAAATGTCATGTCGCATTCGTCGTTTATGGAGTATACGGCTTTTTCTTCTCTGAGCTTCTTGAATGCAACTCCTAAAACTCTTAGCCCTTCTGCGCTTAGGTCTTGATATTTCTGCTCAATCTTTGTACGAGGTCCTTCGGAGAGGTCAGATACTACTCCTTCAATTTCGGAGTAAGAGCAGACTTTGAGGATTTCTTCCGGAGCACCCTTAGCTATAAAGAACCTTTGCCTTTCCTCCTTTACTACCACAGAGACGCGTCTTCGCACAAAGTCAAAGGGCACTTCACCGATTTTTTGGAACTTTGACACTTCAATTTCTTCATGCTTAAGGATGGCTTCGTCAAGCGGGCTTTTTAATCCAGTTTGGAAGTGACTGTTTAGAAAGGAGTACAGAAGTACTTTGGGATCATCTTTTCCCTGCATATCTATATGGAGTAAGAGTTTTATCTGGTTCTCCGTGAGCGTGCCCGTCTTATCTGTGCACAACACGTTCATGCTGCCAAAGCTTTCAATTGATGCTAATCGTTTTACGATTACGCCTTTCTTGGACATCGCCATGGCGCCTTTTGAGAGGTTTATGGTTATTATCATGGGCAACATTTCAGGTGTCAAACCTACCGCGAGTGCAACAGCGAAAAGCAGCGCCTGCAATATGCCTGCCGCGTTAGGGTGGAGTAGCGCGTTTATCATGAAAACAAATAACACTAGTACAATGGTTACTTGCATTATGAGGAAACCGAACTTTTTGATGCCAATCTCAAATTCGGTCTCGGGTTCTTTTTCTGCGAGTCTTTGAGCGATTTTTCCATATTCGGTTGAACCGCCGGTCCGAACAACAACTGCAGTAGCTGATCCGCTGACTATTGAGGTGCCCATGAAGAAATGATTGTTCCATTCGGTAATCGACGCTTCCTTACCTTTTATGGAACCGGAGGTTTTCTCGACTGGGAATGATTCGCCAGTTAACATGGACTGGTTGACGAACAGGTCTTTTGCTTCAATGACTCGTGCATCTGCAGGGGTGAGATCTCCAGCAGAAAGATGAATGATATCGCCTGGTACAATTAATTGGAGCTTTATTTCCTGTTCGACGTTGTCTCTCAGAACCGTTGCTAACGTGGCGACTTTTTCTCTTAGCAATTCGGCTGCTTTTGAAGCGTTAGCTTCCTGATAGTGTGCCAAAGTCACGCTTAAGAAAACCATTATGTAGATTACTATCACACTGGCGTATGATTGAAGGGCTGCCGAGATTGCTCCCGCGACCATTAGTATTATTATAAGTGGGCTTTTGAAGCGTGCGAGAAAAGTGAAAATGGCTGCTCGTTTCTTTTTCTTGGCTAGTTCGTTGGGTCCGTAGATTTCGAGTCGTTTTTTTGCCTCTTGTGAACTAAGGCCAGCTGTTGAGGTGTTTAGGCGGGCTAGAAGTTCGTTGGCTGGAAGACTCAGGATGTCTTCTGCGCTTAACGTTGGTTGCACATGAGTAACGTTTTTGTTTTGAGCTTTTTCTGAATTGTTAATTTGAGCCATCCCCATGGCTATTCATCACCGTGATTTATCTGTTAATTTGAATTTATCCTCAACTTTGTTCTTCAAGGAAGTGCGCAACAACTTATAGGCATTTGCGAAAAGACATAAGTGGTATCCACGCGTCCAACAGATTTAGCTAGATGTAAAAAATCTGGCTCCGAACGCACACTGTAGACCAAGAAGCCACACGACAAAAAAGGCCAAGAAGCGAATGGGTAGAACTTCACTTTGAAAGCATATTTTTTAGAGCGCCAGAGCTGGAAAAAGAGACCACGACAAAAACGGGCTGAGCTTAATTATATCAAATATGAGTTTCAGGAATATTACGAAAGCCTTTTCGGAAACGTTTTAGTTTTTTAGCTTTTGCGTTCGCGCCACGTTGAATAACAAATAGCGCTAATCTGTTCGTTTGAACGTTTTTCGCTTTCGGGTTTGCTTTTGTTTTCTTCATGCATGAACTTTTCGCATCTGGAAATGAAATCTCGTTCTGACTCATTTGCTTTAGGTTTTGGCACAGGCATCAAAAATCGCACAGTTAATAGTCTCAGCGGCAATTTTAAAGCTTTAGGAAATGCTCCATGCTCCACAAAAAAAGAGTGCGAGGGATACCTCATACACCTGAGCCTTTAGTTGTAGGTCCATTTAACGTTTATTTCTTTGGGGGCAAACGCACTATGAAAGTGATTCCCTTACCCTCTTGACTCTCAAAAGATACTGTGCCCCGTGCCTTTTCGGCAAGACTGAAGCAGCAACACCCCGAGCTTTTCGCCAAGCAAACTTACGCTGTCAAGAAAAACTTTTGTTACGTCTTGGCAGTCTTTGAGCATTCTCACGTGAGTTATAACCTGTGGGAATTTTAGTGAGAACACGCACAAAGTCTTTGGGCGTCAGGTTTTCCCAATCGGTAACGGTTTTTGCGCGGGCGGTAGAAGGTGCTGTCAACCTCCACTGACCTGAACTGCGTTGCGAAGTAAGATAGGAAATCTTTTGAGGCAAGTTTTTCGGGGTAAAAGTTGCTTTTCCAAAAATCGTAGCTCCAGCCCATGGTGCCAACGTGCACGTTAGCGGCTACTCTTTTCCCTTGAGCATCAGCCAATTTTTCTCGCCTGCCCTTTTCAGCCGCACCAGCACGTAGCGTCCCCTGAGTCTCTTGCCGTTCAGGGTGAATTCGATCATTTTCTCGTCCCATACTTTTGTTTTGTATGTGCCTTTGTCCCAGATCGTGACTGTTCCCGCGCCATACTGCCCTTCAGGGATGTTGCCTTCGAACTTGGCGTATTCAATCGGGTGATCTTCGGTCTCCACGGCTAACCGTTTCTCGTTGGTGCTTTCTGGTATGCCTTTTGGTACAGCCCAGCTTTTGAGGACTCCGTCACGTTCCAGCCTAAAGTCGTAGTGGAGCCGCCGTGCGTGGTGTTCTTGGATGACAAAGATTTTGCCGTCGCCTTTCTTCTTTTCGATGCCGCCTTCGGGTTCCTTAGTGGTTTTGAAGTTGCGTTTAGAATGGTAATCTTTGAGTGTTTGGTCTCCGTTGAGTTGGTCTACCGAGCATTCAGAAGGCGATTTGTCGTTTCTAAGTCGCTGGAACCGTGGCATTCGGAGCCTCCCATCTTCAGTGACGACTTGGTATCCTACTTCGCACACGAGTGCAGGCTTCAGCCACGTTACCTCCTCGGAAACGTCCGCACTGAACGGTGCAGCGTCAGTCTTCAGCTTCTGAAACGCTTCCGATAATGCTTTCAACGTGTCTTGTGAGAAGCCTGTTCCAACTTTGCCCACGTAAACGGGTTTGCCCTCGTTGTTGTAGAGTCCAAGGAGGAGCGCGCCGAACGTTTTGCCCCTTGCCCCAGTGCCTTTTGTGTAGCCGAAGATTACGCAGTCGCATGAGCGTAGTTTCTTGATTTTCAGCCAGTTGCCGCTTCTGATGCTTGGCTCGTAGGGGCTGTCTTTTTTCTTCGCCATGATGCCTTCTAATCCCTTGTCTAACGCTGCCTTGAAATAAGCTTCACCTTTTTCCTCGACATAATCCGTCAACAGCATATGTTTGCCTTCCTTCACGGAGACTTCTAATATTTTCTTCCGTTCCATGAGTGGCAACTCTACCAGTGGCTTGCCTTCTTTTTCCAATATGTCGAATACAACGTAGACGGCGGGTGACCTTGCTGCTTGAAGCTCCATTCTTACAGGTGACGCTGTTCGGCTTCTTTCGAGCAGTGCTTGGAAGTTTACTTTGCCCTCGTCCAAAATAACTATTTCACCGTCTAGAACCACGTTGCGTGCTAGTTGTTTAAGTTCTTCGAACTCCGGGAAGCTTTGGAGAAGTTCTTGGTTGTGGCGGCTTCGCAAGCTAAGTTCATCGTCTATGTAAGCTATGGCTCTGAAGCCGTCCCATTTCACCTCAAAAATCCAGTCCTTGTCCGTGAAGGGTTTGTCTGCTTCTTTGGCGAGCATGGGTTTGTAGGTGCTGAGTTTCATTTCTTCTCCAGCTGCTTGAGGGTTTCTTGCAGTGCCGCCATGAGTCCCTTGACTTCTTCTTTGGGCGGCTTCTCAATGACTATTGCTTCGCCCTTCAGTTTCTTCTTGATTAGTTCCTCCACTTTCTGGCGGTAAGTATCTTTGTATTCGGTTATGTCGAATTCGCCTGACAGGTCCGTGATGATTTTCTTGGCTAGGTCTAACTCGGCTTTTTCCGGCGTTTTCAGTTCTTTGAGTTCTTCGAAGGTGCTTGGATCCACGACGTCGTAGCTATACCGCATGGTAGTCAACACTAGTGAGCCTTTGTACGCGTGTACTAAGGCAGGGTACTCTTTGGTACGCAACGTGATTCTTCCCGCAGCCGCTTTGCCCATTTTCTCTAAGGACTGTAGCAACAAATTGTAGGCGTCATTGCTTTTGTCAGGCATCAAAGCGTAGGAGTTGTAGAAGTAGATGGGATCTACGCTGAAGTAGTCTACGAACTTGTCTATGCGGATGCGTCTGTCCGACTCAGGTTTGACGGCTTCCAGTTCTTCTTTGCCGAAAACTACAAACTGGCTCTTTGTAACTTCGTAGCCCTTCACCACTTCGGGCCAGGGAACGATTTTGTTGTCTTTGGTGCAGACTTTCTCGTATCGCAGAGGCTGGTTGTCTGTTTTGTGCAGAAAATGGAAACTCACTCCTCTGTCGTAAATCATGGCGTAGAGTTTTATTGGAACGTTGATTAGTCCAATGGTTATGCTTCCCGTCCAGAAAGGCCTTCTCGAGACAGGTGCTGTTTTGGCTTTCTCTGTTTTTTCGGTCTTGTCTGAGGGTTTTTCAGTTGTTAGGGCTTGCTGTTTTTTTGCCTTTGTGGGTTTTTTCTCCAAATTATTTTGCCTCCAGTTTTTGGCGGTTTTCAAAAATGTCTTTCCACGGGTCCTTCTTCAGACTCGGCACACTGAAAATAGTGAACTCGGCTGGCTTTATCTTTTTCTTAACGTCACTCCAGTCAAGCGGGGTTGAAACCGTGGCTTCAGGCGTCCCTCTAAGGCTGTACGGGCACACCATGGTTCTTCCGTGAGAGTTTTGCGTGTAATCCACGAAGACTTTGTTTGGCTTCTTGGTGTCTATAAACTCTGAAACCACAATTTCCATTTCTTTGGCTAATTGCTGCCCGATTTGGTGAACAAAAGCCCTTGTCTCTTTGAAAGTAGGTTCCCGCAGTATTGGAATGAGAACGTGGAATCCTTTTTTGCCTGATGTCTTCACGTACGATTTGAGTCCTAACTGGTCGAGTTTTTCCTTTAACGAAAGTGCAACTGTGGAGGCGTCTTCGTAGGTTGCTGGCGGCTCAGGGTCGATGTCGAAAAAGGCAAAGTCAGGTTTTTCACGTGCGTCCAGTCTGGAGAGGGGCATGTGGATTTCGATTGCCACCAAGTTAGCCAGCCAGATGAGCGTGTCCAGGTCATTGCATAGGATGTAGTTTACGTTGCGCTTTGCCGTTTCCGAGTACAGCTTCACCGTTTTTACCCAGTTTGGCATGCCTTGAGGGGCGTCTTTCTCGTAGAAGCCTTCCTTGTCTAAGCCGTTAGGGTATCGTGTCAGGACGAGTGGTCTTTCAGCGAGGAAGGGCAGCATTTTGGGGGCGATTTTGATGTAGTATTCGATGAACTGGGCTTTGGTGATTTTCAGTTTGGGGTACAGTACTTTATCGAGATTGGAGAAGCTGACTTTTGTAAACTTTTCAGTCATTTTGAGTGATTCCTCGAAAAGCCAAGTTTAACCCTTTTGAAAGAAAGTTCGGGCGGGAATTTAAACTGTTCTATCTAAGACAGTAGATGGAAAAGTAGTTTTGTTTTCTGATGTTTCGTTTCTGCTCTGGACTGGTTAGAACAGGAGAGAGTCTCTAGGTAAAGGCGTTTCATTACCCAGTTTCATATTTTGTAGGCTACAACAGTTATGGAATTGGCGGATTTTAGGGTTTAATCTACCCGATCTATTTCCTCGAATCTGACACCCCGCAAGAGTTCAACGTCGAGGCGGCCCTAACTCGCCAATTATGAAACCCTCAAAGTGCACAGCCAAGCTCGCCAGCTTCAAAAGCGGCCTATCAAACGGTTTCTTCACAGCTGCAAACCTCCTGTCAATTATGGCTGCGCTTAAGGAGAAGTATGGCGGCCTCGAAAGGCTTCACAGAGAGTCCGGTAGCTCAAGTGACCTGGAGAGGCGTCTGCAGGAGTTCAAAGGCTTTGGCCCAGTGGGAGTGAACATATTCCTGAGGGAACTGAGAGGAATCTGGGAAAAGGCTAAACCAAGACCTTCCATCATGGCTGTCGCAACCGCGCAGAGAATAGGCTTGGAAATAGAAGACATGGAACAGTACGAATCTGCACTGGTGCGGCTGAATTTGGAGTACTGCAAGAAAGGTAAATGTGCAGAATGTTGCTTTGGAAACAGTTGCAAAGATAGATAAGTATTCAGTCGCTTACGTGGACTTAGAATCCTGTTAAGGCAGTAGTAGTGACTATATGGGAGCGTCAGCGCATGCTAAAGTTTTGTTTTGGTTGGCTAATCCCTGAATAACAATACGATTGAACTTGAGCGCGCTGGTTTGTCCCTAAAATATGTTAATGTTTATTTTTGGGTTGGAGTCTTGGTTGCGGATATTTTTCTTCATATACTCTTTTAAAAGCATTAACCGAAAAATTGCTCCGAACCATTGTTCTTAACATTTCTTTGTTAGGTTCTATGTCCCCATCTTCAGCGGAACAACTTGTAATGTATAATGTAAATGATTGCCTTTTTAGTTTCTGCGCGATAAACAGCTTTTCGATGCACGCTGTAAATTGGGAATTTTGACTGAAGGGTGAACCACATATATCTATATTTATAACATCGAAGGGAAACCAACTCTGCTTTCCTGGAAAAATTAATACTGCCTACGTTTAGTAATCCCTCGACGGGGCCTTCGTGAAATTTCGCGCCAGGTAATCTCTTTTTGATAAGTACAGACCTTTGTGTGCTTTGTTCACAGAACGCGACACTTTCCTTTGCATACCCTGTCTCTGTCATTTCAATAAGACCATTATCTTTGAAAAAGAGTACATCATAAGCAAGGGAGCAAGTGAGGGTAAGATAGCGAACAAAACTTCGCTTATTTGTTTTCAGTTATTCTGTGGTATAGAAACAAAATGGCAGCTCACACAGAAATGGAAGCCACATCAGAAGCAGCAAGATTGTGCGTCTTCTCGACAATACAAGCGATGAAGGAATTTGAAAGGCTAAAAATCAAAATTTCCATCAACGATTAGAATCATGTCAGACGCTTCAAAGAGTAAAATTAAGGTTTGCCCAATCATTGTATGCTGCTTCCCAAAATTAAAATGCCGAGAACTAATGTGCGTTATGCAAGCGAGGATTCTAACGCAGCTTATCTTGTCTTAAATGCGAGCTTTGGGGTAATACTCCTCCTGTCTTGCCGAAGCTCAGGGTACAGTTCTTTCCTCAGGCAGGTAATCCGTTTAGGAGCTTTTGATATGACTTCTTCCTCACTCGCTTCTCAACAATAGTTGATTTTGCCTTTTTAGGTTTATCACTTGTTTGCTTCAGTTATTTGAGGAAATTCTTCTGTATGTCTACAACCAGTTACCCCAAAATTTGAGCAACCGAGAAATGTTTCGCCATCCATTCTTCTTATTCTCGGTACAAGATGACCATCTTCACAGTCAGGACACGCTTTTTCTTGATAATTGCATTTTTCGCTTGAGCATTTGAACACTGAGCCTTCTTTGTACAGAAATCCATTTCTGCATTCAGGACAACTTCTTGGTCTATAATCACAATAAGAAGAGTTGCTACATTCTCCCCAGCCAGTGTATTTGTCATCAGGTCTGATTATGGATTTCAGTCTCCAGAGAGTTACTCCTGTTTTACAGCGTGGACAACGAATCGGTTTAGTTCTATGAAGATTGTCATTAACTTCAAAGCCATTTTCCTGAATCTCAGTCACAATTGGGAGACATTACTTGGTTCATCAACAACTAAGTAAACATGTTTTCTAGCTCTTGTTAAAGCGACATAGAAAAGTCTTCTTTCTTCAGCGTGGGGAAAATACTCGTGACAAGCATGAACAAGGTTTAGCAATGGGTCATCCTCTATTTGGCATGGAAAACCCATTAGTCCACCTTTCAGACCTATCACTATTGCGTAGTCTACTGTCAGTCCTTTGGCACTATGGACAGTTGAGTAATCTATTGAAAGATTTGGATTGTTCTTAGTAAGCGTTTCTAGGTTCGATGGTTTTCCGAATTCTCTGTATCGGTTCATTATCAAGACATGCGTTGTTCTGTCTGGATTTTGCTCTACTTCACTGAGTATTTTTTCAAGTGCTGTCTCAGTTCTGTCGGATATAATTGTGACTGCTGGGGTGGTTTCTTTCCGTTTGCTAGTTATTGTTTTCTTAATTTGATTTGGATTAGCAAGGATGAATTTGGTCGAGAAAACGCATAGTCTGTCGCAGAAGCGATGGGTTTCTTGAATTAGGTTTCTTTCAGAACTTCCAAAGTTTTTGCCGAATTCAGTCATTATTGAAAGGTCGCCACCAGCATAGCGGTTTATTGATTGCCAATCATCGCCTACGCAGAAAAGTCGAGCGTTATTCTGTGAGAGAAGTGTTTTGAGGAATCGATATTGACTTTGGGTGGGTATCTTGGAATTCGTCAACTAATATGTACTTGAATTTGGATGAGTTCTTGTTTTGCTGTACTATTGATGTTGCTTTGTTAATCATATCATTGAAATCGATAAGGTTGTTTTCATGAAGTTGTTTTTCATAGTCTAAAAAGATAGTTGAGAATATTTCCAAGAATGCGCTTGTTCTTTTGGAGTTGCTTTCTTTTTTTAGAGTTTCAATGTCTTTTCTTGTTGACTTGTATAGGTTAAGGAATTTCGCTAGGAATGAGGCGAAGGAGTTGATTCTTCCCCACTCATTTAGTTTCTTGAAAATGTCATCATTTGAGATTCTATGAAAAACAACCCCATGCTTGAGGAGTTCACTTTCAAGCTTTTCGATTAAATGTCCTTCTTGTTTGTCATAACTGAATGTTTGAATAAGTCTATTTGGGTCGTGTTGTTCGATTTTCCACATCATATCTTCAACATATTTCTCTCGATTAACCCAAGGTGCAGTATTTCTAAGTCTGTCGATGCCAAAGTGCTCAATGCAAATGTCATAATCGCTTAGTGTGAAGTCAGGTCTGTAAGGCATCCGCTCATTGTTAGAGGTTTGTGACTTGAATGGTTTTTCGTATTCATACCTGATTCCGTTTATGTAAAGGAAATTTGCTATTTCGCACTCTTCTAAACTTCTCACTGGGTGTCCTTCAAGCGTTCTTATTTCGTTGTTTTTTAAGTAATAGAAATAGTCTCCTTGTTCTTGGAATTCAAAGATGGTTTTGTATTCTTGAAAGTTGAAGAGGAAATAATTGCTGATGAGTTCTGCGAAATTATTGTTTTTCATTCTTGCTTTAATTAGTTCCATTATTGTTCTTGAGTTAGCGACTTTGTCTTCGGCTAGTTTTGAAATGGTTGGCATGTTTCTTGTTGATTCATGGATAATTTTCAGTCCTAAACTATGGTAGGTTTTAACCGCAAACTTGCTTTTTCTGTTACTGTTGATTTTATTGTCGTTTTCTTTTGCTACGTCTACTCCGAAGGAAACAATCAATACATTTTGAGGTAGAGCTAACCCTTTAGCCACTAAGTATTGTGCTTTTCCTAAGAGTGCAGTTGTTTTTCCAGTTCCAGCTCCAGCTACAACAAGTGTATTGGCTTCATCTATTACTATTGCTCTCCTTTGTTCTTCTGTTAGGGTTTGACCGTCGACTGGAAGAAATAATTCTGTCTTCTGTATTTCGGTTTCAATGAAGTTCTTGTTTCGTTCTGCTATGAGCTTTTCTCCATTTTCAAAAACATCTCTCAGTTGATTGAGTGAGTCTTGAAAATATAGTCCGTTAATTCCTTTGTTTAGTGCTATCTTGATTGGCTCTTTTAGTGATGTATTGTTCTCATACCATTCGTAAAATTCACTTTTTGAGAAGTATTGTGGCCTTTGGTAGAGTACCTTATAATCTTCTTCTGCTTTCAAGATAGTGCCTTTCAATTCAAGCAACCTGTTTCTAAGTTGAACTTTCTCTAAATTTGTGTTAAAATTTAGAACGTATTGTTTTGCTTCCTCTAGTTGACTCAAAATCGCTGAATTGTATGTTGACTGTTGGTTTGAGACTGAAAGAACATAGCTTATGTCTGCTTTACTGGAATCTATGGAAGCGTACCAGTTCCTTTCTTCGTCTTTTGATAATAAGCTATTGGCTTTTTCAATTGCGTTAATCTGTTCTTTGAGGTATAGTGAGTATGCGTTTGAAATCCTATACGCATTTTTGAGCATTGAGTCTTTCTTGGTTTGATTCGCAATAATTTGGTTATCAATATCCTTGTATAACAAGAAACCAATGCCAATGCACCTTAGAATGCTTCTCAGCCGTTTAATCCGCTTTAAATGAGAGTAATCAAGACAGCACTTCTTCAGGTCATCGGTAAGCAAGTGTAGTTGATTCTCTTGGAACGATGAGGGTCTTTTAGGCGTGGTTGATACGAGTTATTCCTCTATTGTGTCTTAGCATATTGTTCATTTGGCTTTTTAGTTTTTGTTGCGTTTCTTAGACTACACGGTTAACGGTTTGTAGAAAGAGCAAAAAATAGAAATGAAAGGAAGCAAAATTAACATATGAAGAATGCTAAATTGCTGATAACGCTTTGTCTTGCTTAAGGAGAGCTTCTTTGAATTTAGAGAACACTTCAGGCGTAACATTCTGTGCTAAAGCTCTTGTTATTGTGTCACGGATTTCCTGTTCTGTCCTTTCCATTTCGTCAATTGAGTCTAAACGGTATATCCCCTGCAATAGGCTCTCAATCTTCTCTTTTACTTCTTCAGGCAAAAAGGTTCCCTTGTAAATAAATCGCCAATTTCTCTTGACATGCCCGAGGAAAAGCCTAGCCTTTTTCTCATCACCTTTTTTATGAAAGATTATGGCTTTACGTAGAACCTTGAATAAGGTTCGTAGGCTTCCGCATTTTAAAGCTAAGGCAAACCGTTCTATTTGCATCTTAAGGATTGGTGGCGTCTCCTTTAGTCTATCACTCTGCAAAAGCTGTACAGCTTGATCTATGTTGATTGTTCCTAAACTTCTTCTCCAAAGTCTGCCATTAAACGAATCGAAGTGCTTGTGGCAATGCTCGCAAAGAATAAGCATGTTTTCCATTGCCCAACGCTTTTCTGCATGTTAAGAATTGAAAATCTGAAGAAAAATTTCGGCGGAATAAAGGCCGTTAATGGATGCAGCTTTAAAGCTGAACCTAAGAAGATAACCGCATTAGTTGGACCTAATGGAAGTGGGAAAACAACAATATTCAACATCATTTCAGGGATTCTGAAAGCGGATTCTGGAGAGATCTTTTTTTGCGAGAAAAGAATATCCAAATTAAGTCCCGAAAAGATTTCCAACCTTGGCATAGCTAGGCTTTTTCAACAACCGAAGCTATTCAGTAATCTAACTGTTAAGGAAAACTTGCTCATGGTTTTTGATAACAATGATACCCACTTTTGGGAGAATGTCATCGGTATTACCAAGGATAATAGGGAGAAGGAAGAAAGGGTCCAAGATTTGTTAAAATCGGTTGGAATGCAAGGATTTGAAACTCAGTTCGCCAGAGATCTAAGCTACGGGCAAAAAAGACTCGTGGAAATTCTGAGAGCTCTAATGAAACCGCATAGGCTTTTGATGTTAGACGAACCAATTGCTGGGGTCACTCCCATATTAAGAAAAGAGATGTCTAACCTTTTTGGTGGTTTGAGAAAAAAAGGAGATACGATCTTACTTATCGAACACGATATGAAGTTTGTGTTTGGTATCGCTGATGAGATAATCGTAATGGATAAGGGGGTCATTATTGCAGAAGGTAATGCCAAAAACATGAAGAATAATCCAAAAGTAATAGAAACATATCTTGGTGATCAAGACGCTTGAAATAAGAAATCTGAGAGCAGGTTATGGCGATTCAGAAATTCTTAAAGGAGTTAGTCTTAATGTCCGTTCGAAAGAAATAGTCGCGATTATTGGTCCCAATGGAAGTGGGAAAACTACGCTTCTCAGGAGTATCTTCAATCAGTGTTCAATATATTCTGGAGAGATAATCTTTAGGGGAAAAATCATTACTCGAGGAGTCACACACAAACTTATTCGTGAAGGCATCAGTTATATCCCTCAAGGAAGACAGGTTTTCGGATCCATGACTGTACTTGAGAATCTTGAGATGGGGGGTTTCATGTTCAAGAATAAGACAACAGTAAAAGAGAACATTGACAAAGTGTTCTTCAGATTTCCCTTCTTAAAACAATCGAAGAATGAATATGCCTTCAACCTATCTGGAGGACAGCAACAATCTTTGTCGATTGCAAGAGCTTTGATGCAAGGCTCTTCTCTCATGCTGCTCGATGAACCTTCTTTAGGATTGTCGCCAAAGATGGTGAGCGAAATTTTCGAGATAATCAGAGAACTAAAGAGCAATGGAATTTCCGTGCTCTTGGTTGAGCAAAACGCGAAAAAGGCGGCTGACAATGCAGACAGAATCTATGTGTTGGAACATGGCGAAATAGTCATGGAAGGAAGTCATGAGCTCCTAAATGACAGACGCCTAAAGGACATATACTTTGGTGGCGAGTAAATTCTCTCTGCTGAGTTTGTTTGGAAAGTGTAGAGACGGGTGCGATTCCCTAAACGTAAACTTGAGCACATGCCTAGTTTCAAATGTGTTGAACTCTAACACGCCTAACCAGTTTTTCTTCAAAACAGAAGAGGCGAATTGATTGGCTTATATACAATAATCTCAATTGCGGGACTCCCATTCTTCGAAATTATGAGCATGCGAGGCAATGTTAAGAACCGTGAGAGAGGAGCCTCAAAATGAGAGGCATCTTAAAAACAGGTTTGAAAACAAAGGTGGGCGAAACGTTTATTGGGATTCTCAATTTGTCTATTCAACAAATATAGGTGAAAAAGGTGCCAGAGAAATCAGTTGACCAAGAGCAATCTTTGGATCGATTGCGTCATTCTACATCCCACGTTATGGCTCAAGTAGTACTATCCATGTTTCCAAATGCCAAACTGGGCGTTGGTCCTTCTATTGAAGATGGATTCTACTATGACTTTGACCTCCCACGCACCTTGACCCCTGAAGATTTAGAATCCATGGAGAAGTGTATGAAGAAAGAGGTTGCCAAAGGGTACAAGTTTGTTTGCAAGGAAGTTAGCGTGGAGGAAGCTAGAAACCTCTTTAAAGACCAACCATACAAACTCGAACTTATCGAAGGGTTAGTTGCTGGGCAATACAACGAAAACGGTGAAAAAGTAGAAAAAACACAACCGATCACCACATTTACACATGATTCCTTTGTAGACCTTTGCAAAGGTCCTCACTTGAGCAATACCAAGGAGATCAATCCAAAGGGTATAAAACTGATAAACCTAGCTGGTGCGTATTGGCGTGGTGATGAAAAACGTCCCATGCTTCAGCGTATTTATGGAACTGTTTGGCCCTCTGACGATGAATTAAAAGCCTACCTCACCAAATTAAAAGAAATCGAGAGAAGAGATCACCGTCGTTTGGGAAAAGAATTGGAACTATTCAGCTTTGCTCCCGAAATAGGAGTAGGTCTCGTAATGTGGCTCCCAAAAGGTGCTTTGGTTCGCAGCATTATGGAGGATTACTCAAAAAAACGGCATCTCGAAGCAGGGTACAAACTAGCAATCACGCCTCATATAGGCCGAAGTTGGTTATTCCAAACCAGTGGTCATTTAAGATTTTATAAAGAAAATATGTTTGGGCCAATATCTATAGAAAACGAAGAATACTGGATCAAACCCATGAATTGCCCGTTCCACATCATGATCTATAAGAGCCAACCTCGTAGTTATCGTGATCTACCATTGCGTATAGCCGAATTTGGAACTGTATATCGTTATGAACGATCTGGTACTTTGCATGGTCTGCTTCGCGTCAGGGGCTTCACGCAAGATGATGCTCACATTTTTTGCAGACCAGATCAGGTAAAAGATGAGATTCTAAGCGCATTAGACTTCATTTTTTCAGTCTTGCGAGATTTCGGCTTTCGCGACTTCAAGGTCGAATTAAGCGTGCGCGATCCCGCGAACCTAAGCAAATATTGTGGCAAGGAGGAAGATTGGCAAATGGCTGAGGCGGCTCTCCGATGGGCCATCGAGGCCCGTAACCTTCCGTACAAGAGAATGGAGGGTGAGGCAGTGTTTTATGGTCCAAAGATTGACATTAAGGTTTGTGACGCCATAGGTAGGGACTGGCAATGTGGAACGGTTCAATTCGATTTCAACATGTCCCAGGGCTTTGATCTTCAATTTACTGACAAGGATGGAAAATTTGGTCGACCATACATGGTTCACCGGGTTTTGTTTGGATCTATGGAACGCTTCTTTGGTATACTGTTGGAGCATTATGCAGGTGCTCTTCCCGTTTGGCTAGCTCCAGTCCAAGCAATAATTATGCCAATTACGGATGATCAACTAACTTACGCTAAAGACGTCTATGACAAACTTTCTGCTGCTTCACTTAGGGTTGAAGTGGATGAACGAAACGAAAGATTGGCTGCCAAAATAAGAGATGCGCAGCTACGTAAGATCCCATACATGCTAGTGGTAGGGCAGCGCGAGAAAGAAACAAGTACCGTTTCTGTTCGCCTCCACACGATGCAAAATATCGGTGCCCAATCAATCGAGTGCTTCATAAAAGACGCACAGAAGGCAGTTAGTGAGAAGATAGCATTTTGATTAGATTATCCAACATTGAATTGTAAACACTTTTCCTTATCACTGCCGACGTTGCATTTTCTGTCCCTTTTGTCAAAAACATTCGTTCGAGTTTAAGACGAGATTTGTTTATTGAAATTGAGCCCTCACTCTTAAGAATCGGTGTTCAGACATTTCTGCTTCTTAACCTCTAACATAAAATGAATGATTTTGCATCTATCACTTTGAAGGATTGCATAGCGCAATGTTTGCAACACTCGTATGGGCTGTCAGAATCTAGCCTCTTTCGCATATCTTGATACATACCATTATTCCAGATTTTTTCAATAGGCTGCTCATAAATATTGCCCATAGTGGGACAATTCTCATTCCAACTCAGTTTTTCTCTAGCTACGTATATTGTGTTTGTAGGGTCATCATAGGCAAAATGTGGATGCGAGCTCATCCAATCTGGGATTTCAACGTTATCTTGCTGGTGAATAATTTCACCAACCTGTAGATATCCAAAAATAATATGTTGATCTTGAGCAGTTCTGTCAAATACTATTTTTTTGGCCATGAGGGTCTTGCGGAACCACCCAAAGTAAAGGAATATATCGCCCACACCAACGCCCATGTTGCTCAAGTGGCATTGGGCTGCCCCAAGTTGACCAAAGCAAGCTCTCCAGCCCACCTTTCTTGGAAGCGCTTTTTCGAATATATCTGGGTCCAGATGGCACGGCGTATAGCGCATATAGGGATCTCTTTCCTTTTGTCAGCGTTGTATTCTTTACTCGCAACTCCTCTGATGGTTGCGCTTATCTATTTCATTTCAAGAAAAGAAGAAGATGAACTGGCAAGCGAGTTCGGCGAAGAATATGTGGGTTATAAGAAGAAGGTGCCAATGTTGTTGCCGAGATGGAGAGAGCCGTGGTAGCGTGAAAAAACAATTTTAAAATTGAAGAGAAAAAGACTGTCTGAAGTTAGCAAAGGTTTTTCGCTGATCATGTCTCCTTTAGCAGTTTTTTCACCAAGTTAGATCCTTTCTTAGTTAGTTGATATTCTCGGTATCCATTGCGTTCTGTAAATTTCATCTCTCCTTTCACTATGTTGCCTCTTTCTAACAAATTCAGGTCTTTCTCGTATTTTTCTATACCCTTCACGGTTCGCGCCTTCCACCCAAATTGCAAGGTCCCATTTCTTGGCTCTCGCTATTTCGCAAAGAAGATTCTTGAAATGCTCTAGATTCTTTTCTATTTCAAACTCTCTTCGTTTGTAGTCTTCCTCGATAACCTTGTCAAGGACAAATTTCAAGTCTGATGACATCTTTGTCGCCAGTTTAAAATGAAAGAGAGAAACGCTATTTAAGATTTAGGCGGCAAATATTTCCTCTTAATCATATACTCTCCAAATAGCGCTTGTGGTTGTAAGACCACAGTCACAAACTCTTAAAACCGCTTCAACTCCCAATTATTGTTAGCAAAAAAGAGATTCTGAACGATCTGTTCAAGAGGCTATTAGAAGACATGAAAGGTGTGTTTGCGAAAATGTCTTGCTATTTTTGTTTGCATGATTCTTATAAGAAACATGAGGTTGTGAAGCAGAAACACAAGCAGAAGCTAATCTTAACTGCTGCTGTGATTTCCAAGTCACACGCAAAAAAATCTGTTAATAGAGATTTTGGATATAATCGTACGGAAGTGCAGTTTTGAAGAAATCTAATTCGGAACCCACCGGAGAAAAGAATTCAAATGCGAATCAAGCAGGTTTGAAACGGGAAATCGGTCTCTTCACGTTAGTTGCGTTAGGTGTAGGCAGCATCATCGGTTCAGGAATGTTCGCCATGCCAGCCGTTATGGGCTCTGTCGCGGGACCAGCACTTATTCTTGCCGTGATTCTAACAGGCATAATAACTACTTTCCTAGCAATTGCCTATGCCGAGCTGGGATCCACATTTCCGCGCACTGGTGGACCATATTCCTTGCCGCGACTGGCTCTTGATGATTTCGGAGGTTTTGTTTTAGGATGGGGCTACTTCCTTTATGCGTTTATCGGCACCGCGGCAATCATAGATATTTTTATTACTTATCTTGGCTTCTACGTGCCCGGACTAGCTGTTGGAGAAACGCTCGCGCCTGTCGGCATCGCAATTGCAATCGTTGCATTATGGATTTTTACTGCGATAAACATCTTCGGGGTTAAATGGGGTGGTTTATACAGTGTCGTAACAACAATTGGCAAAATAATTCCTCTTCTGATTTTCGCATTAGTAGGGCTGTTCTTTCTTAATTTTGGGAACTTTGCGCCATTCTTTCCCTTCGGACTCACTGGTGTAACGTTAGCTATGGCATTTGAATTCTGGGCATTCACGGGGTTTGAGTCCGTAGTAATACCTACTGAAGAGGTGAAAAACCCCGAGCGTAACGTCCCAAGAGCAATGCTATTGACAATGACAATTGTGATAGCCGTCTATGTGCTCATTTCCTTCTCATTTACGGGAATGATTCGTTGGACAAGCCTGTCTACACCATTGGCTTCCGGAGACTGGGCGAGCATCGGAAACCTTCAATCTCCACTTTCTGACGTGTCAAAGGCTTTAGGCTTACCAATACTTGCGGTCATAGCAACAATCGGAGCGATCATAAGTACTGCAGGAACTGGTGGAGACTGGGTTCTTCTGCAGGGACGAATACCATTCGCTATGGCGAAAGATGGCCTCTTTTGGTCTCCCATGAAGAAGGTGCATTCGAAATATCGAACGCCATATCTTTCACTTATCTTCGCTTCAATTCTTACTATGATAATTATGATAGCCATACCAAACTTCCCATCGGTAGCCTTGATCGCATCTATCACTGCTCTTGTTCCTTATGCTGCCGCCGCCTTGTCTGTTCCTATTTTGAGGAAAACAAAACCTGAAGTACATAGACCATTTAGGCTTCCTGTCCCCAAGATAATCGCTGGGTTAGGCTTCATCTTTGCAACGCTACTGGTATATTGGGCTTCTTGGCCATGGACATTTGTTGGTGGAATCTTGATGTTGATCGGATTTCCGCTGTTTCTCTTTTTACGAACACATGATGCACGCGCGCAATTGAAGAAGACATTGTGGCTATTGGTCTACTTGGTCGGCATAATAACAATATCATACCTTGGCGATACCAACTTCATATTCGACAATTTCTTGCCAATCGGACCCCAGGGAATTATACCAATGCCATATGACATGCTGGTTGTCACGATTTTCGCCATCCTCATTTTCGCATGGGCCTACTTCGCGAACACCCAAACCAAAGAAGTAACAGCAACAAAGGAGAGGATATGAAAATGAAAAGATCTTTCCTGTCCGTTGCAGACGTGTCTAGACAAGAATTGGATTCAATTTTTAGGAAAACGAAAGAATTCAAGGCCAAAATCAAAAAACGAGAGACTATCAACTCTCTCAAGAACAGAATAGTAGGGATTCTTTTCGAGAAACCGTCAACCAGAACAAGAACAAGCTTTGAAACAGCTGTACTCAGACTTGGCGGACAAGCAATATATCTTCCGTCAAGTGAACTTCAGTTAAGCCGTGGTGAACCGATAAAGGATACGGCAAGAATCTTGGGCGGGTACTTGGATGCCATCGTCGCTAGAGTTTACGCTCATGACACTGTTGTCCAACTCTCGAAATACTCCAAGATTCCCGTGATCAACGGTCTCAGCGACTTGGAACATCCGACACAGATAGTGTGCGACTTATTCACCGTATTAGAGGCCAAAGACAAGCTTGAGGGCCTAACTCTGGCTTTTATCGGCGACGGAAACAATATGTGCAATTCGTGGCTTTTGGGCGCTGCTATGGTAGAGATGAACATGATTGCGGCCTGCCCAGATGGGTATCATCCTGACAAAGGAATCTTTGAGAAAGCCAAAAAAATCGCGAAGAAAACTGGCGCTGAACTGAGGATAGTCAAGGATCCCAAAGATGCGGCTCAAAAGGCTGATATTCTCTATACCGACGTTTGGGTGAGTATGGGTGAAGAGAAGGAGAAGGCAAAGAGGATGAAAGCGTTCAAAGGTTATCAGGTAAACTCCGCTCTTGTGAAAGCTGCAGCGAAGGATGCCATTGTTATGCACTGCCTTCCCGCACACAGAGGCTTGGAGATAGCAGATGATGTTCTAGAAGGAAAACAATCTGTTGTATGGACGCAAGGTGAAAACAAACTCTACGGCGCTGCTGGCATATTGGATTTTCTTCTAGTAGAATAAAGATGGTGAGCAAATGGAAGCAAAAGTTAGAGCAGAGTGGGATCAGCTTAGAAAAGTGGTGATCCATCGACCGGGAATAGAAATGTTCTTTGGGCTGCTGGATCCGTATGCGTCGCTTTATGAAAGAGCCTTCAGCCGATATGAAGCCAGAAGAGAACATGAACGATTAGAATACGCACTCAAACATGAATTCAAAGTGAATGTTCTTCGCCTCAAAGAATCCATACTTCAAGCTGCAGACAGAGAATCTGAGGTCAGAGAACGTCTGATCAAGGCTGCTCACGAATCTGTAAAATTCACAGGTGACACTGCTGAAGTGTCGCGGGCCAAAAAAGACCTTGAAGACAACGCAAAAGTTTTAGATTCCGGACATTTCTTTAACGTTCTTCTTTTGAATCCCCTCATCGACCTTGAAGCAGGAAAAGGGGTAAGAGCCATACATCTTCACGTTACAGAAAATGAACCTCTCGCAAACCTGTACTTCATGCGCGACCAGCAAGCGGTCACGGACAAAGGAATATTTCTGTCCCGTATGTCAAAACCCCAACGACGCCGCGAGACTCTCTTGACAAGATTCCTATGGGAAACTTTTGGCGCAAAAATCGCCCATGCAACGCAGGAGCCAGGCACATTTGAGGGAGGCGACTTCATACCGATGAAAGACTTTGCCTTGGTGGGTACAGGCGATAGAACAAATCGTTCAGGAGTCGAGCAAATGCTGCAATCTGGACTCGGATTCGACGAAGTCGGCGTTGTTCACCAGCCGAGTCACCCACTCGTTCCAGGCGAACAAAGGGACCCAATGATTGATATGCATCTCGACACGTACTTCAACGTCGCCTCGAGCGGCGTAGTTGTAGGTTCGGAACTGCTCTTAAAAAGGGCGAAAGTTGAAGTCTACCATCGCCAAGGGGCAGGCGTTTACGAGAAGGAAAAAGAAGAAACAAACCTGCATGATTTTGTCAAAGGAAAAGGCTTCGACATCATAAACATAACTACTTTAGAACAAATGTCATATGCTTCAAATTTCCTATGCATAAAAGACGGTACAATACTCGCAGTTGAAGTAGACCGTATCGTCAAGAATGTGCTTAAGAATCTTGCGTCGCAAGCGAGTGCAAATCCAGAAAGATATGGAAAGCTACTAGAACAAGCAAAGAAAGACTATCAAACCCTTAAAAATGAAGGACAATTTTTCCCTTTCAAGAAAGAAATCTACCAGCATGACATAGACGCTTACCCCATTATTCTTGAGAACCTCACGGGAGGATATGGGGGAGCGCATTGTATGACGTGCGCACTAGAAAGAAGCTGATGGCCTTGAGAAACCGAAGTGTGTAGAAAATGGGCAAAAAAATCTTAGTCGCTCTGGGCGGAAATGCAATTCTAAAACATGGAGAGAACGGAACTGCGGAAGAACAGTTTGAGCATGTTAAGAAAACCTGTAAGATCTTGGTAGATCTCATTCGAGAAGGACACAAGATTGCAATAACACATGGTAACGGTCCCCAGGTAGGAGATATCCTCCTTAAGAATGAACTCTCCAAAAACAGTTTGCCTCCGATGCCACTAGACGTTTGCGGAGCAGAGAGCCAAGGTATGATAGGTTATATGCTGCAACAATCCATGTACAATGAGCTGAAATCAGCAGGATTAGACATCCCCACAGTTACGGTTATAACCCGGACCGTAGTTGACAAAAATGACCCTGCCTTCAAGAACCCAACTAAGCCTATAGGCCCGTTCTACACTGCGATGGAGGCGTCAAAACTTAGAAAAGAAAAAGGCTGGACAACAATTAACGATAGCGGAAGAGGCTATCGACGGGTTGTCCCATCACCAAACCCGACAGCTATAGTGGAAAGCGTTTCCATTAAAGAATTGTATAATCACGGCGAAATAGTCATAGCATGTGGCGGCGGTGGAATACCTCTCATAATCAACGACGACAATTTGACGTTTCAAGGAGTTGAAGCGGTTATAGACAAGGATCATTCTGCAGCGTTGTTTGCTACCTTGATATCTGCGGATATTCTTTTGATTCTTACTGACGTAGATAGAGTTGCACTTTATTATGGCAGGCCAGACCAGAAGGAATTGGACGCTATAACCATTGAGGATGCTAAGAAGTATTTGGCTGAAGGGCATTTTCCTGCGGGCAGTATGGGGCCAAAGGTTGAATCTGCAATTCGCTTCGTCGAATCTGGAGGAGAAAAAGCAATAATAACCTCAATCAAGTCTGCGACAAGTTCCGTTCACGGAGCCGGGGGCACAACAATCCATTTATAAACGCGCCACGCTCTAACGTTTTTTTGGGAGATTGAGGAGAAACAATAGCTAGGCGAGGAATGTTCATGAGTCAAGGTCTCTTAACCACAGAAGAGGCAAAGAAAGCCAATATTGATGAACTACTAAGCAAGCTTTCGGCGGGCAAAGGGGGGCTTTCTTCCTCAGAAGCTGAAAAACGACTTGTGCAATACGGTCCTAACGAAATTCAGGAGAAAAAAGTTAACCCACTACTAAAGTTCCTTCACTATTTCTGGGGTCCAATTCCATGGATGATAGAAGCAGCAGTAATAATGTCTGCAGAGCTGAATCAGGTTCTAAAATTCCATTTGACATAAAAACTAAAGGTGTTCTTTTTTATTCTCTAAAAGACCTCAGAGAGGGAACTGACTTTGCCAACCAATTTAAGGCGGCTGTTCTTGATTGTAGCGTTAATCCAAATCGTCCCGACAGCGTAGTGCTTGAAACAATCACCGGAAGAGGGCCAATATACTCGGTAATTCATCACGAAGACCTAGTCCGAAGAGTTGAAGCGTTAATGTCAGAGAATAAGCTGAATGCTGTAATTATTGATCAGGTATTCCAAAAAGTTCACCAAAACGTAAAAAAACCGCTAGCCTCCACTGACGATAAATGGGGAATAGTGGCAGCGTCCTTGAGTAGTTCTGCAATCGATCTCCTCCTAGCAGAGCGTTACTTGGAAGAAACGCCAGAGTTTTATGATTTCGCCAATACTATGCTCACTATAATACGAACAACAAATATGGAACTTCAGAATTGGGGAACAACCCAAGGGCTTATTGAAGAAGGATTTTTGAAGAAAGCAAAAAACTTCGTTATTTGAGGAAAAATATGCTGGGGTGTAGGTTGGGAGTTGGATTTTGACTTTTTTTGTCTTAGAACTGTGTGGTTAGGGTTGTGTTTTTTATTTGGGTTTTTTCGAAGTTTTGCTGTTGTAGTTGAGCCGAAGTCACAAAAGCTAAAATATTCATGCTCCTTTTGTTGCATTAGGAGTTTTTTGAAATGCCTAATATTATTACCAAAGATGGCACGAAGATTTATTATAAAGATTGGGGCAAAGGACAACCTGTTGTTTTCAGTCATGGCTGGCCACTGAATGGAGATGCCTTTGAAGATCAAATGTTCTATCTGGCACCTAAAGGTTACCGCTGTATTGCACATGACCGACGAGGGCACGGACGCTCAAGTCAACCTTGGAACGGAAATGACATGGACACTTATGCAGACGACCTTAGTGAGCTCATCGAAAAGCTTGACTTAAAAAATGTAATTCTGGTTGGACATTCAACTGGAGGGGGCGAAGTTACAAGATACATAGGTCGCCATGGAAACAAAAGAGCAGCAAAAATTGTGTTAATCGGCTCGGTTTCACCTTTAATGGTCAAGACAGCAGATCCTGGGGGGTTACCAATACAAGTTTTTGACCAGTTACGCGCAAACGTTGTTGCCGACCGTTCACAATTCTTTAAAGATTTCTCGATGCCGTTCTACGGCTACAACAGACCAAACGCAAAAATTTCTGAAGGGGTGCGCGAGAATTTCTGGCATCAAGGCATGATGGCGGGATTTTCAGCAGCATATTTCTGCATCAAAGCTTTCTCAGAAACAGATATGACGGAAGATCTGAAAAAAATTGATGTGCCAACATTGATTCTTCACGGCGACGACGATCAAATCGTGCCCCTTGCTGACTCGGCTATGCTCTCCGCAAAAATCGTAAAGCAAGCAACACTCAAAGTCTACAAAGGTGCACCGCACGGTATGTGCACCACCCATAAGCAACAAGTCAACGAGGATCTTTTGGCATTCTTCAAAGAAAAGCCGTCAACTCAAGCGCCGATGACAGCCCAACCCAATTCTTAAGATGCACAAACTGCAGCCACACCTTCAGGGATAGCACTTAAACCAAAACATCAAATTTGTTTATGAGAGTAAATTTTTTGGTGATTTTTGATGCCTGTACCAAAACCTAAAGCAAACGAATCTGAAAGAGAATACATTTCTCGATGCGAAAAATTCATGCATGAAGAAAACGACCTCAAACCCGAAAACGAGAAACGCTCCAATGAACAGATAAGCGCTATTTGCTATTCAACTTGGCGCAAAAAATAAACCCATTTGAACAGTAGTGACTGATAATACACAACCACATTTACTTAAAAACCGCTGAATCTTAGTATGTAACGTGATTTTTTGGAAAATTATGTTCTAAGCACTCCTAATAGAGCAAGCGTTAAGGAAGTTGCTTACGTAAGCACTTTTCCGCCAAAAAAATGCGGTATAGCAACTTTCACTTCTGACCTGGTAAATTCGATTGGTGAATTAGATAAATTGAAGGCTCAAAGAGTTATTTCTATCGATGGCGGTCGACTTTCAAAGCCCGAAGATGAAAGTTCAAGGTATAATATTGGTCGCGACTTCATCGAGGACTACGTCTTGATGGCGGATTTTCTAAACCACTCCTCAGTTAACGTTGTAAATATCCAACATGAATTTGGCATTTTCGGCGGAGAATCTGGAGAATACATTTGCGCGTTTTTAGACAGACTGAACAGGCCTGTAGCAACGACGCTTCATACGGTGCTTCCTAACTTTGAGAATAAAACAAAAGAAGTCTTTAACAGAATTGTTGAACGAAGCACAAATCTAATAGTGTTAAATGAAACCACACGCGAATTGGTCAAACAATACGGTGTTCCCTCAAAAAAAGTAAAGGTGATTCCCCATGGATGCCCTGATTTACCAATGGTATCAAGCGACAAAGTTAAGCCTATTTTGGGGTTAAATAACAAGGTAGTTTTATCCACTTTTGGTTTGCTAAGCAAAGGGAAAGGCATCGAATATGTCATTCAAGCTCTTCCAGAGATTATTAAAAGAGAATCCAGAATTGTTTATAATATAATTGGAGTTACGCATCCTCAAGTCAAGAGAGCCGAGGGAGAAAATTACAGAAATACACTCGTGAAAATGGCAAAAACCCTAGGGGTCAGTGGGCACGTAAAATTCCTCAACCGCTTTTTCTCAAAACCTGAACTCTATAATTATCTTCAGGCAACCGACGTTTACATTACAGCCTACCCTTCACCTAACCAGGTAAGCAGCGGAACACTATCTTACGCTTTAGCTACAGGAAAAGCAGTGGTTTCTACACCATACCTTCATGCAAAAGAAGCCTTGGATAACGGTCGAGGTCTGTTATGCAAATTTAACGATTCAGCCTCTATAGCTGAAAAAGTCACAGAAATAATTGAAAACAAATCTCTCCGAAGATCCCTGGAACAAAGCGCATATAATTACAGCAGAAAATTCACGTGGCCCTTGGTTGCTAAGAAATACCTCGCTCTCTTTAACGAATTAACTAAACGATCGGAAGAGAAAGAACAGACAGTAGCAGCCTAACCATGTTTTCGTACGACAATCTCTCTAGGTAAAAAGAAAACTCCCTTAGAGTTTTCTTTGTAGTCAAGTACTATTTTGATTTTTCCTATTTCTGAGTTTTAATGGATTATGTAGCTAATTCTTGAAAATAAGTAAGGCTTTTTATAGTTAGCGCTTTGTGGCTTCACCAATGCAACAACACATCTTAATTATGCTGTTTCAAGATAAATCCGAATAGCGAGGATTAACATTTGATTTCAGCAGTTGTTTTAGTGAACACCGATTTAGATTCCCAAGATAGAGTTATAGAAAGCTTAAGACTTGTTGATGACGTCGAAGAAGCCCATGCATTATACGGCGTCTATGACCTTCTAATCAAAATCAAAGCTAATTCTATTGATAAACTAAAAGAAATAACCAAATTTCGAATAAAACCCATCGCGGGCGGTAAATAGTTCACTGACATTGATGATAGTTCAGGGCAACTAAATTTTTTGTTGTTGCTTCAGTCTGTGACAACATTATTTTATATTATTTCAAGGGCTAATATGCTAACCAGACATAGTCCAGCAGAACAGATAGTTGGGCGGGTCTGGCTGCCAAAATCAGGTAAGACATAACTAACCCTTTTCGTCTTATCAGATATTGGCGTACGGCTAAATCCATCCAATAATCAATTTTCTTCCCCCTAAACAAAAAACACACTTGTATATTTTGTTGTAAAGCTATTTTCTATGGCTTGAAAATCAGAAAATATTTTTTCTCTTTATCCTCTTCAATTGTTAATCCGTTTCTTCTTGCGTATTCTTCTATTTCTTTTCCGTTATAGTCGCACTTAATTTGAACTTGGTATTGGTTAGGCTTATTTTCGCAAATATTCACAAATGAAAGATCAACTAAATTATTTGCCACCAATTCTTTCAACATAGCCATGGCTTCAAGTCTGTCCAAGTTTGTTCCCTCTCTGTACGCTCGCTATCTTCCAAATAATTTAGCGGTTGTCAGGCTATTTAACAATTTACCAAAATTACCTCTCTGTTGTATCCTATGTGAAGCCACATGATTATTTATTGGTCCTACGCGCTTTATTTTTGAAAAGGAGTTGGAATGATGGATTTTTGTTCAAAATGCGGTGCCATTCTTGTTACCAAAAAGATCAAGTCTGGCAATCAAACGATACTTATTCTTGCTTGCAATAAATGTGGTCAAAAAGTAAAAGAAACAAAGGAAGATATGAAATTTAGAGGCAAAACAATAGAGCATAGCCCCAAGCATTTGGTTTCTGTTATAGACAAAAAAAATCAACTAAGTACATTGCCAACCATTCAAGTTACTTGTCCGAGGTGTGGAAATAACAATGCTTACGCTTGGCAAGTGCAAACAAGAGGCGCCGATGAATCTTCCACCCAATTCCTTAGATGCACAAACTGCGAATACACTTTCAGAGAGTCCACATAAATCGTTATTTTCTCAATTAATTTTCTTGAATTCAGGCAATGTCAAAAACTTTATACATCAAAATCTCATTAATATGATAAATAGTGATTTTTATGAGTAAAAATAAACTTGACAAAGGCAAGGTCATTGGGACTAATTGTTATAACTGCAAATTCATAGCCGAAAAAGAAATCGCCGTAGATCCAAAAGAGCTAAACGATGAAGGCGGCATTGACCCAGGAAACAAGGAAGAAATGGAAAGAGCCAAAAAAGCTGACTTGATAACGCTTCCAGGCGGATCGAAAGCAGACGCAACGAGCAAAGAACTTTGTTGCAACGAACAAGTAAAAATGAACGTTACTGTCCGCATGTTTTGTGCTTACTGGGATAATGTCGGTGTTAAAAGACCATGGATAATTAAAAAATAATCGATGCATTAATTAAAAACTTCTCTTCAGGATACATTTTTTGTATTTGCTGCCGAGATCTTATTTTTTCGGGCTTTTACGGCCTGTAGATAATTGTCACTTCTTTTTTGATCTTAAATAATAGACCATTCCTACTGAGAATTTCATTCATACACGCCAAATCGTCAGAATGAAGAGGATTCTTCATTTGAATTTGGTAGCCTTTTGATAGTAAACTTGCCGAGTTAGGAGGCATTAAGCACAAAAACTGTCCATCAAGAAGTGTACATTTATCAAAAACTTCCTTTAAAAAAGTAATTGCCTCGTTTCTATTCATGACAGCACCATTAAGCTAGTCAACATAAATAAATTGAGAAATATATACTGTCCTACAAATTTTAAGGGATTAAACTAAAGAGGGAAAGAAAATGATTACTAGGAAAGTGGTTGTCGAATATCTATAATGCTTATTGCTAATTTGCCGTTGTGAACGCTTATTTGCCAGTCTATGAGTTTTGTGTCTTTGCATTTTTCTACTGTATCGCTTATTTCTTTAATGGTTAAGGCTTCAAGTCGGTCGCTTATTGTAAAGGTAACTGAGTCAACCCAGTCTAATTTATCTTTTAGCCGACCATTATTTAGCCTTTCAAAGATTTCTTTTGCTATTGCATTTCTTTCTCTATCGTTTGCCATTTTATTTACTTCCTAACTTTCTTATCTTTCTTGGAAAAAAACAAAGACAAGCTGTCCGACCGACTGTTAACTGAAGTAATATTTCGATTTTTTAAAAACATATGTAGGTAATAGGAGGTTGGATAGCTGGTTTTAGTCTTTGTTAAAGTTTTCTTTTGGCTTTGCCTACGTCTTCTTGGATTTTTCCTTTAACTTTTTCAGCTTCACCTTTAATTATTTGACCAGTGTTGCCAGTAACTTTGCCAGCGGCTACGCGGGTTTTGCCTTCTTCTTTCTTGAGTTTACCTTTGATTTCATCTTTGCTCATAAAATTTCACTACAAATTGGGTTCTCCGCGATTTTATTAAACATATGTGACTGTTATTAAGCACTAACAAACAACAAGCCATTGCTTCCAAGAATTTGGAATCAAGCTACCTAACCAGAAAAGCCAAGTGAAAAGTTTGAACTAAGGCATAATTATCAAACGCATTAGATTACTTAATCTACCTAACAAACGCGATTTCTTCGTTTACAAAAAGTTGGGAAGCAGCCTTAGCGCTGCTTAAACGTCTTTGGTTGCTGTTATACTCTGCGTCCGGTAAGTAGTCTGAAAAGTATTATGATGACGGCTATGACAAGCAGTACCCATATGATGGTGCCAAGGTTGAAGATGAAAAAGCCCAGAAGCCACAGCAAGACAAGGATCAAAGCAACCGCGAAAAGTAAATCAAGTGCTCGCATTTTTTGAAAACCTTACTTACTTTTAACTCGCCAGTCTATTTTAAAATGTGTGACTGTCAATAAACAGTTACAACTCGATTACGTTTTAGTTCAACCTCTTTTTTTCTTAAGTGATGTTTTGTCAATCATATTTTGAACAATGATTAGCTTTACATCTGTAGTTGCGGCTCCACAGTCACACATACTTAAACCAACCAATGACCTGTTATAAGGTAACTCACGTTTGTGGGTGTTAAAACAAGGTAGTTTATTATGAAAAGTAAAGATTTTATGGATAAAGATGTTTTTGCGTTAGATGAAAAAATCGGCAAAATCAAAGAAATTGAAGTAGACGCTAATGAGTGGAAAGTTACTCATCTTGAAGTTGAATTGGACAAAGCTGTGGCTGAGTCAGTGCTTGGAGCTAAGAAGGGCGGAGTGCATAACATGCTTAACCTTTCAGCTTTAGAGAAAGGAACTGGCATGTGGATGGACAATGGATTGCACTTAAAAGATGCAAAAGACAAACTACACATGTACCTAAGCCCCGTAGTTAAAACTTAGGCCTGAGCATTTTTTTTAGCGTATTTTAGGAGGTGTAACAAATTATGCCAGAACAACATATAGACGTCAAAGAACAGATAGAGAAGATGGGCGAAAAATGGAACGAATTCCAGAAAACCTGGGTTTCACACTTCAAAGACATGAAAGTGGAAGTCTTAGAATGGAACTTTGGTGTGGGGAAAACCGGCGAAGACACTATCTTTGAAATGAAAGCAAAGGTCGCTGTAAGACAAAAGAAGTAGTAATCCTTAAAGAACGTTGGGTGAGTAAAAACATCTTTTCGCTAAGAAATGTTACCGCCCGAACACATTTTTTTAAATTATTGACGTCTTAGTTGTTTTGGCCATGTAATCATTTTTTGTTGTCTTGTATAGGTTTTCTTAAATTGAAGAATCTATTTCGAGCTTGGGCATAGAATGGATATTTGATGAATATTTGACCGGTTGAGTGCGGTTGCAAGAGTTGGTTGTTTTTTGTTTTTTTATCTTTTTTGTAGAACTTCGTTTTTTGTTGGGTTCCCGCAAATAATACACACATGACATAATTTCAAACCTCTTTTGCGCCGATTTTAGGTAGCTTTCCTACAGAGAGGAATGTTGCTTACGATAATACGAAACCAATGACGAAACCGACGATTAGTCCTAAACCAAGTGGTAGTATACCCATGAGAAGTACTCCATATTGAATTGCAATGGGACCATATGTATCAGCAACGCTTTTCAAGTAGCCAAGACTTAAACCGAAAAACCCAAAGTAAGCAACCACGACCAGTATAATCGCAGCTATAATTGCGATTTTTAGCATTTTGTGGACCAGGTAGCCTACGATAAGTCCGATGACAAATGGTATAATCATCAAAACTAATGGTGGAATACCGCCGATGCTTCCAGAGGTGATAAAATTAATAACTTGGTCTATCGCACCCAAAAATCAGCAACTCCAAACAAGTAAGGGGTGACTACAGAGTATTAAATGCACGTTGTTGCAGTCAAACAGTCACAATCTTAAAATAGATTCCAACGTAAACTAAGTATAAAACTTTTGATACGCCCTAACTCTGCTATCTGACTGCACAACGCGGTTTTGAGGGCAATCTAATTTTTAGAAGAGGTTATTACTATATGTCAGAAAAAATTTCATTAAGGGAAATAATCGGTGCAATTCTAAGTGAGATAAAAACTATACTCAAAGCATACGTGAATGAAGCGGAGGCAGCTTTTAAGAAACGCATCAAAAGACTTCTAATCATAAGCATAGTTGGCAGTGTTTTGATGGCTCTTGGAATTTCATTCATCGGTTCAGCTTCCCTGTTCATACTCATCGGGTCATTCAAGTACCTTAGCACCTCCATGCCAGCGTGGGAAGCCTTATACATCATGGGCATCACCTCAGGCATCATAGCAGGTGTACTCTTTTTTGCGCTTTTCATCATCATACGAAATCAATTGAGATCACCCGAAAAACCTGATTAGCACAAATAAGTCACGGAACTTTTTCGATCGGAAAGAATGCAATCGGGACGTTGAGTTCAACGAAAACGCAGATGTATAAATAAAGTATACTATAGAAGGGTACAATAGCACAACAGCCTTAGGGTCAAGTAATTTGCTTAACTCATCTATATTCTCATGTATTTCTTTCCTAATTTTGACTTCTCTTTCTGCTCTTTTTGTTGACACAAATCTCACCATTCACTATTTATTCGGTTTTTTGGATAAATAATTATTTATCCCACGACATTTTGCACTTTTGTAGTTTCTTATGCTTAGATCAGCTATAGAATCTCCCGTTTGTGCATCTTATTTGAAAAGTATAGGGTAAATAGCTGAGAAATTTATTCTTGGATTTGAGCCTGAGGCGGTTTGAATCTCTATGTACTTACCCCCGATAAAGTCTGAGTCCCTGCGCCAAAACTACTGAATGATGTTTTTTCATGAAATTTTGACCTAAGTTCAAAGCTGCCCGGACTTACCCCCAAACCGGTACGAGCCCCTATGGTTCATTTGTGCGTTTGCACATGTTTCCCGACACAGAACCACGGTTTGGAGCAGCGGGGTCGTTTCAATTTTGAGCTGTCACTTATTGAAGCGGAAT
>Ga0187886_1000780_pt1 | contig 34214 bp, 25 predicted proteins | sample June2016WEW_20_1_FD_133001 | JGI IMG/M metagenome (GOLD analysis project Ga0187886, IMG submission 133001) | Peatland microbial communities from SPRUCE experiment site at the Marcell Experimental Forest, Minnesota, USA - June2016WEW_20_150 | ecosystem: Environmental > Terrestrial > Soil >...
CGAGAATCCGTACGCTTTTCGGTCATCGGTGACACGAGTTGCAAAGTCGCTGACGGATCGCTACACTGCGGGCCGAGAAGCAGGTAATGAGTCTGGTAGGCAACATCTCATCCGCCAGCGGCGTGGCTGCATCTGCCAAGGCCGCCGTTGCTCCAACCATGAATTAGGAGACTAATCACACGTGAAAACTCCCGCCCATGCGTTGCGCGCCGTGTGCGCGGCGATCGTCTTGACGCTCCTCTTCCAGTCCATCGGCTGCGGCAAATCCGGTTCGAACGAGACGAAGCCGCCGCCTGCACCGAAAGGTTGGACAACGCACAAGGACGCGAACTTTTCCGTGAATCATCCCGACGGCTGGCAGGTGCGCGCCGACGCGCGGTCTGGCCGAGTCGAAGTTCAAGATGGCGCTGGCGAACAGGTCGTTATCTGGCCCGTGTTCGTCGCGCGACCGTTGCAGGCGTCGTCGGCCACTGCCGCGCTCCGTCGGATGGCGGATCGGCTCTGGCCAGACATGCATTGGGAACAACCTCAACCGCTCGGCGATCACGCGGTGCGCGCCCGGGGTCGCGCTGGGCCGAATGTCGCGGCGTGCGCGATGACGTGGGTGACGACTCCGAAAGGCAGTGCAGCGTTTGTCTATGCGATGGCGGCGCCCGAAGCGCGGTTCCGCGAATCAGAAGACACGTTCGCGCAAATCTTCGAGAGTTTCCACGCGGCCGGTGCGCCGGCCGAAGGACAAGGCAAAGGCAAGGCTGGGCCCGAGATTGATTACGCGCAGTGGCAGGACCCGAAGGAAAATGCGTTCACGATGGAAGTGCCGCGCGGTTGGAATGTCAGCGGCGGGTTGTTCCGCGCGGGACCCACCGACACGCGGGCTGCCTGGCAAGTTGTCTCGCCTGATGGATCGGTTCGGCTCACGGGCGGCGATGCGGAGTTGCCGTACTTCACGCTGCCGACGCAGACCCTGGCGTGGGCGGGGTTTCAGGAAGGTTCATGGTATTCGCCGGGCTACGGCGCGCGCATGCTGGTGATGCGGTTCAAGCCGGGGCGTCAATTTGTGAAAGAGTACGTCGCCAACACGGTCACGCGCGGTTGCAGCCAACTGACGTTCACCGAAGAGCGGGACCGGCCCGATGCGGTCGAGGCGATCAACCGGCTCAACGCTTCTTACGGCCTCGCGATGAATCTCAACGCAGGCGAGGCGTCTTTTACCTGTCGCTGCAACGCGCGGTTAATGAAAGGCTATTACTTCGCCGGCACGATGGTCACGCAGACGCCCGGCGTGCAGGGCGGGATCTGGCACGTCGAGCATCTGATCGGTTTTCTCGCCGCAGAGGACAAGACGCAACTGGCGCAAGACATCCTTGCGCACATTATCCAAACGGGCCGCCCGAACCCGCAGTGGGTTGCCATGCAGCAGAAAGTCACCGCCGACACCTCGAAGATCGTCAGCCGCACGAGCGACGAGATTTCCAAGATCATCAGCGACTCGTATTGGAAACGATCGGAGACGATGGACGAAATCAGCCGCCGCCGCTCCAACGCAATCCTCGACGTTGAAGACGTGGTCGATCCGCAGTACGGCGAGCAATTCAAGGTCGAGAGCGGATCGAATTATTATTGGATTGACCACCGCGGCGCAATCGTCGGCACGGACACCTACACGAGTCCCGGCATTGACTTCCGCGAGATGACCCGTCTGCCGTAACGAGCGCAAGACGTTTGCCGTTCACATGTCGCGTTGAAACCAGTCCACGAATCGCGCGATGCCGTCTTCGATCGGGACTTGCGGCCGATAACCAAGGAGACGCTTCGCCTTCGTGATGTCCGCGTACGTGATGGGCACGTCGCCGGGTTGCGGCGGCAATTGCCGAATCTCGGCGCGTTTGCCGAGCGCCTTCTCGATCAGGCCCACCAACTCTAGCAATTTGACTGTGCGAGATTCGCCGAGGTTGATGATTTCAAATCCAAAGTCTTTGTCCAAGCAAGTCAGGACGCCCTGCAAGATGTCGTCGATGTGCGTGTAATCGCGGGCCGCGCTGCCGTCGCCGTACATCTCGATTGGTTTTCCGCTGGCGATGGAGTGCGTGAATTTGTGAATTGCCAGATCAGGCCGCTGGCGCGGGCCGTACACGGTGAAGAAGCGCAGGCACACCATGTCGATCCCGTAAAGGTGATGATAGACGTGGCAGAGCGCTTCGCCCGCCAGCTTCGTGGCGGCGTAAGGCGAAATCGGCCTGAAAATCGGGTCGTCTTCAGAGAACGGGACTTTCTGGTTCACGCCGTACACACTGGAGGAGGACGCGAAGACAAACATCTCGATGCCGAATTCGCGCGCCAGTTCCAACAGGTTCTGCGTGCCCGCGATGTTGACCTGTGTGTAAAGTTGCGGTTGCGCCAACGACGGTCGCACGCCCGCTCTGGCAGCAAGATGGAAAATGGTATCGAAACGGTTGCTCGCGAAAATCTCGCGTAGCCGTGCCGCATCGCGAATGTCGGCTTCCACAATTTGAGCGCGCTTGGTGAAAGCCTGGACGTTGCGACGCTTCGTCGCCGGATCGTAGAAATCGTTGAAATCATCCACGACGACGACCTCGTGCCCGCGTCCCAACAATCGCTCCACCAAATGGGAACCGATAAACCCCGCGCCTCCCGTGACCAGCAGATTCATTTCGCCACCCGTTTGGAAGCCCACGTCAGCCATTCGCTCAGCACGATCAATGTCCACAGCGCGCGCGCATGATCGGCGCGGCGTTGGCGATGCTCCTCCAACAACTCAACTGCCGCGCGGTTCTTCACCCCCGCTGCCTCCAGTAACTCGGAGCGCAACCGCGATTCCGCCCATTCCGTGAGCGGCCCGCGCAACCAGCTTGCGAGCGGCACGGAAAGGCCCCGTTTCCGCCGATGCACAATCGATGAGGGCAGATAACGCAGCGCGTAGCGCTTGAGAAACACCTTCGTTGTCAGCCCGCGCACGCGTTCCTTCGCGGGCAGCGTGGCGGCAAATTCCATCACCGTTTGGTCGAGAAACGGGGCGCGCAACTCCAACGCCGAGCGCATGCTCGCGCGGTCGGCCTTCGTGAGCAGTCCCTCGGCGAGCGATGTTTCCAGGTCGTTCTGTTGCACGATGTCGAGCAGCGGTTCGGCGGCGCGATCAACGAAGCGTGCGTCCGGTTCCGTAACCCCAAGCCGCTCCAGCAGCGTTGGGGAAACGTTCGATGTCCAAAGCAGATGACGCGCAACACCGTCCATCTCCGCCCCCTGCACGAATCGCTTGAGCACCAGGGAAAGCGTCACTTTCTTGTCGCTCGGCGGCCAGGCTTCCACGACGCGTTTGATCATCACTTTCAGCGGGCGCGGCAGTCGCGCGTAGTGTTCCGCCGTCTGCGCGCCGATGTACGTTGGATAGCCGCCGAACAACTCATCGCCGCCCTCGCCCACGAGCGCGAGCTTGACGTCTTGTGCCGCGCGCCGTGCCAGGAGCGCAGTCGGAATCCAAGCGGGATCAGCCAGCGGCTCACCCACGAGGCCAACCAGTTCGGCGATCTCGGTCGAAAACGCTTCCGGTTTCACCCAGACGGCCACGGACTCAATGCCCAGCATCTTGGCGACCTTTTCCGCGAAGACCCCCTCGTCGTACGATTCCTCGCTGAAGCGGAGCGTGTAGGCTTTGAGTTTGTGGTCGGGTCGTACGCTTTGCTCCACAGCGGCAACGAGCGACGAATCGATTCCGCCGCTCAGAAATGCGCCGTACGGAACGTCAACATCGCTTTGGCGTCGCACTGCCCCGCGGAAGATCTTGTCAAACTCTTCCATGGAAGGTTCGCGCTTCGGCGTCTTCGCAATGTTCCAGCGCCAATAACGCCGGCGGCGTACTCCGTCGGCGTCGATGGTCACGATCTCGGCGGGCGCGACCTTCTGGATTTCGCTGAAGGGCGTCATCGGCGCGACGAAGCAGCCGTACTGCAGATAGCTTTGCAGCGAGGGTTTGGCGGAACTCAGGGAAAGCGTCCTGTCCGACGCCAGCGCGGCGATCTCCGTTGCGAAACGGACGACGTCATCCTGCACCGCGAAGAACAGCGGCCGTTCTCCTGCTCGATCCCGCGCGAGGAGAATCCGCTCTTGTTTCGGATCCCAGATGCCGATCGCGAAGACTCCGATCAACCGCTCGACGAAGGCGTCCCCCAATTCCAAGTACAGCCCGGGAATCACCGCGATGTCGGTTGCCAATTCAACAGGGCGTCCGCGCGTTTCGAGCCAGCGACGCAGTTCCTGATGATTGTCGATTTCGCCATTGCAGACGATCATCACGCCGCTTTCGCGGTCCACGATTGGTTGTTTCCCGGAATGCAGGCCGCGAATCGCCAGCCGCGTGGCGCCGAGCACCGCCGAACTGGCTGCCTCGAATCCCGATTCGTCCGGTCCGCGGTGGGCCATGGCCTCGATCATTGCGTGAACGTGATCGCTCACGGCGCGCTGATCGAGCGCTTTTCGGAATGAGGCGATGCCGCAAACGCCGCACATGGTGTTTACCTCGACGCAGCGGGAAGGAGCGCGCCCCACCAGCCGGGTTCAAGCTCGGTAACGGTTGCGCCGCGCGCCGCTGCAATGGATTGCAGCATTTCACCCGAGGTTCTATGCGCGATCAGATAGACCGGATGATCGCGCGTTGCCAGCCAATGATCGAATTCAGCCGTCTGCACGATGTTGACCGGCCGCGACTCCGTTTTTTTGAGTGCGAACATAATGTAGTTGCTGGTGAATTCTTTACCATCATCGCTCACGATGGTCACGCACCGTTTCAGGTACAAGGGAATTCCCGTGCGGAAACATCGAAGGCAGACAATCTCGGTGGCGGGCGGAAGCGCCGGAATCCGATTTACCATCGGCTCCGACGACTTGGCGTCCGCGTAAAGCGTGATCCCGCTGAATCCGACCGTCAACACGACCAGTGGCAGAAGAAGGAATGCAGCAAACGCGACCCGAAGATTACTGAGCCAACGTGCCAGAGCCGCCGTGAGCGCAATGAGAATCAATCCGCCCATCACACGGGCGTAAACCGGAATCAGCCACGTGAACCCCTCTCCTCGAATTCTGAGGAGACGTTCCATCGTTCCCGGTCTGACCACGGAGGTCGCCAACAGCGCCGCTCCCGCCGCGGTGACGACGGCAAGCATCACCGTCCCGCGCAGGACAAGCCGCGCCGCCCGTCCGTTGCCGCGCGCGGATGCCAGGTCGAATGCTCGTGCCGTCAATGCGCCAAAAGCAGCCACGACGGTCAGGATGTAATCGGAACGTTTCGATTGCGAGACCGAGAAGAACACGAGCAAGGCGATTGACCAGACAACGAACAGACGGTCCGCGCGCGACCACTGCGTCCGCGCCTTCCACGCAGCGACGATCGACTCCGGCAGGAGAACGCTCCACGCGAAACAACCAGCCACGATCCAGGGCACGTAGTAGTAAATCGGACCCATGCGACGGAACTCCGCCGTCGTGTAACGGCGAAACGACTCCTCGACGATTCCATAACGGGCGAAGTCGGGATACAAGTGCGTGACTCCCAGAAACCACGGGAGCACAATGGCGAAGAAAACAACAAGGTTGAGCGGGGCGAAAAACCGTTTCAGTGCTCCGCGGCGACCGTCGAGCCAGTTGAAAATGCCCAATACCAACGTGGGCAGAACGAAACCGACCGGTCCCTTCACCAGCGTCGCGAAACCCGCCGATGCTGCACCGAGGAGATACCAGCGGGAGCGCCGGGGTTCATCTTCTTCCGCAAGGAATCCGGCGAAGATCGACGCGCAGACGAAAAAAGCAAGCGTCATGTCGAAGATCACCAGGCGCGAGAATGCAATGTACAGTGGCGACGTCGCCACCACGAGCACCGCCAGCGCCGCGCACCGCTCGTTGTAGACGCGTCGGCAGAAGCCGAAAAGAAGTGCCAGCACCGCGAAACCAGACAGCGCAGACGGCAACCGCGCCGCTGCGTTGGATTCGCCGAACATCGCGAACGAGAGCGCGACCGCTTTGAAATAGAACGCGGGTTTATCGAGATAGGGTAGCCCGTCGTAGGTGGGGATCAGCCACGCGCCCGACTGTTTCATTTCGCGGGCGACCTCAACGTTGCGCTCCTCGTCGGGTTCCATCAACGCGAGCCTGCCAAGACCAGCGAACAGTGTAAAGGCGGCGACGAGGAGGGCGCAGAAGCTTAAAAAGCGACCGATTGCATCAGACTTGGCATTTCCTCCCATGTTTGGTATGCACATATTAACATCTGCGCGCTGCGCGATTGCAAGCGTTTAGGCATGAAGCATCGCCAACGACTGGATGAAGTGATGGATGCAAAGCCTGAAATCAGCGTCGTGGCGCCGTGCCATAACGAACGAGACAATCTGCAGCCGCTGGCGGATGCGATTCGCGCGGCTCTCGATCCGCTCGGTGTTTCCTATGAGATCGTTCTCGTGGACGATTGCAGCACCGACGGCAGTTGGGAGACTCTCAAGGAGCTTGGCCGCCGCGACCCGCGGATTCGCGCGCAGCGGTTCGCCCGGAATTGCGGCCAGTCGGCGGCGTTGTGGGCGGGCATCCAGGCTTCGCGCGGCCGCATCATCGTGACGATGGATTCCGACATGCAGAACCACCCGCGCGACATCCCCAAGTTTCTGGAGGCGCTGAAGCACTACGATTGCGTCTGCGGCACGCGCGTCGAAGCCCGCGCCAAGGGTGATGGTTTTCTCCGCATCGCCTCCTCGCGCATCGCCAACTGGGTGCGCAATAAGCTCTCCGGCGAAACGATCAGCGACGCCGGCTGCTGTTACCGCGCGTTTCGCCGCGACTGCATTGCCAACGTGAAGTTTTTCAAAGGGGCACACCGGTTCCTGCCGACGCTGATCAAGCTGGAAGGGTTCACCGTCACAGAAATCCCTGTCAGCCATCAACCGCGCCAAGCTGGACAAACCCATTACGGGATTTGGAATCGGTTGTTCAAGTCTTCGACCGATCTGCTGGCCGTGCGCTGGATGAAAAAGCGCGTGATCCGTTACAAGATCGCCGACACCGTCAATTGACCATGCGAACCTTATCCCGCAATTTGGTTGCCGTTGCCATCCTCATCAGCGCGGCGGTTCTTTGGACGGGCAATGTCTTCGCCGCCGGCAAGGCCGAGCACGTTGTGGTGGTCGTCATGGACGGGCTGCGGCCCGATTTCGTGACGGAGAAATACATGCCGACGCTGCACAAGCTGGCGGGCGAGGGCGTTCTTTTCAAGAACCATCACGCCGTGTACGTGAGTTCCACGGAAGCCAACGGCGCGGCGCTCGCCACGGGCTGTTATCCGTCACGCGATACCATTCTTGCCAACCGCGAGCACCGGCCTGCGCTCGACCCACTCAAGCGGATCGAAATCGTATCGCTCAGTCTCATCCGCAAGGCAGATGCTTTGACCGGCGGACGGTATATTCCGATCCCGACAGTCGCCGAAATTCTGCAGCGCGCCGGGCACAAGACCGCCATTGCCGGTGCCAAGCCGGTCGTCCTGTTGCATGACCGCGCGGAACGACCGGCGACGGGCAACTGCTGCGTGAACCTGTATGCCGGTCGCACACTGCCCGAGTCCGCGCTCAATCCGATCACGGCGGCCCAATCCGCGTTCCCGCCGCGCGCCCTCCCGAACGTCGCGCAAGACGAGTGGACGACGCGCGCGCTTCTGGGCAACCTCTGGAAGCAGGGCGTGCCGAAGTTCTCGCTGTTGTGGCTGAGCGAACCAGACGCCACGCAACATGCCGATGGTCCCGGCGCGGGGCGCGCACTGGCCGCGTTGAAGAGTTCCGACAAAAGTCTCGGGTTGGTCCTGCAGGAGTTGGAAAGGCGCGGCCTGCGGAACAAGACCGACATCTTCATCGTGTCCGACCACGGTTTATCGACGATCTCGCGGCGCGTGGACGTGGCCGAGGCGCTGAAGAATGCCGGGTTCGCGGCGGCACGCGAGTTTAAGCAGCCGCCCGCCGCGGACGAAATCATGGTGATCGGCAGTGGCGGCTCAGCGCTGTTGTACGTGACGGGGCACGACCCGAACGTCATCGGCAAAGTGGTCGAATTCCTCCAACAGCAGGATTTCACGGGCGCGATCTTCACCCAGAAGCCGGCGAAAGGCACGTTTGCCTTGGAGCAGATTCGAGCGAAGACACCCGACGCTCCCGACATCATCGTGTCGCTACGTTGGACGGCCGACAAGAGCGCCGCAGGGGTGCCGGGCATGCTGTTGTCCGACGGTTCGCCCGCCGGCACCGGCGGTGGCGGCCAGCATGGCAGCCTCAGCGCCTTCGACATGCACAACACGCTGGTGGCAGCCGGACCGGATTTTCGGCACGGCCTCGTGGACGGACTGCCCTCGGGCAATGTCGATGTCGCCCCAACGATTTTGTGGATCGCTGGCGTCGAACCGCCGCAACCGATGGATGGCGCTCCGAGCGCCATGGACGGTCGCATCCTGGCGGAAGCAATGGTGGGCATCGCAGCCAAACTGACCCCGATTCAAGCCCGCACGCTGGAGACTTCCAATGAGCTTCCCAAAGGTTTCTGGCGCCAATACCTGCGCGTGACCGAGTTTGGCGGCGCAATCTATCTCGACGAAGCCAACGGCACCTTCGTGCCGAAAGCCCGCTGACGAAAGCGTTCGCGACGGCGAGCGCACCGTGGCCGGGCTGCGGAAGGCAGCAGGCAAGCGGTTGGTTTACAAGTCGCTTAGGCGCAATCGCTGTGGATCAGCACGAAAAGGAACGCTCGGCGCACTCGTCAAGTGCATAGTCCCGAAGGAAAAGAACTTACCGCACGTGTGCAATTCATCTAGGAAACTGCGTTGCCAATCGGAACCGCGCCCCCCAATGGGCCTGTCCCCGCCTTCATGCTGAAACCACTGATCACTGTCAGCTTTGCCGCACGGGGCACGATGTGCCTGCCCGTTCCCACTAAAGCCTTGATTTTTAGCTTGCGTTCAGCGATGCGGCGGCTATTGTTGCGCGAAAATCAAGGGGTGGGGACCCTGTTATGTATCTGAAGAGCATTCAGCTCGTCGGCTTCAAGTCGTTTGCCGAGAAGACGACGCTCGAGTTTCTGCCGGGCGTGACGGCCATTGTCGGGCCGAACGGCTGCGGCAAATCAAACATTGCGGACGCCGTCCGCTGGGTGCTGGGCGAGCAATCCGCCAAGGCGTTGCGCGGCTCGGAAATGGCCGACGTCATTTTCAACGGCACGGACGGCCGCAGACCGATCAGCATGGCCGATGTCAGCATGACCTTCGCCGAGGTCGATCCGAAGACGCTTTCCTTGCCGGGCGTGAACCTGGATTTCTCCGAAATGACCATCACACGCCGCGTCTATCGCGACGGCGCGGGCGAGTACCTCATCAACAAGACGCCCTGCCGTCTGCGTGACATCCAGGGGATGTTCATGGACACGGGCATCGGGCGCTCCAGCTATTCGCTGATGGCGCAAGGCCAGATCGATCAGATTCTCAGCGCCCACCCTGAAGATCGCCGCACCATTTTCGAGGAAGCCGCCGGCATCAACAAATACAAGCACCAGAAAAAGGAAGCCCTCCGCAAGCTCGAGTACACCGAGGCCAACCTCGTCCGCATTACCGACATCATCAAGGAAGTCAAACGCCAGATCATTTCGCTGCAACGTCAAGCGGGCAAGGCGCGCCGGTACAAGGAGTTGTTCGATCAACTCAAAGCGCTAGACACCCGACTGGCTCGCCACAAATTCGACTTGCTCCATTCCGAAATCTCAAGTCTCGAATCCGAGATTACCAATTTCGCCGCCAGGACGCAGGAGTTCACGGCACACATCACCGAGAAGGAGCAACAGATCACCGATCTGCGCCGCTCACTCAGCGCCATCGAGCGGGCCATCGCCGATGCCGGCAATCGCGACCACGAACTCAAGGGCGAAAGCGATCGTCACCAGCAACGCATCGGATCACACACCGAACGCATTGCCGAGTTTGAACAACTGATCGCCGACCACGAGCGGGAGATCGCCGGCTCCGAGGAGCGAATCAGCGTTCAGGAGCAGGAACTGGCGCGTCTCAACGCCGAGTTTGATCAAATTGACGGCGTCCTGGCCGCCGAGCAGGCCAAACTTCAGGGCCAGCAGGACGCGCTCAAGCAGCTCGAAAGCGAGCTTGCCCGGAAGAACACCTCGCTCAACGAAGCGAAATCCGCTCTCATCGATCTCGAAAGCCAGAACGCTCACAACCGCAATGAACTGGCTGCGCTCGATCACAAGAAGAAACACGACGTCATCCGCGCCGAAAAGCTTTCGACAGAAAAACTGCAACTCGAAGACCAGCGTCACGCTCTCGAACAACGGCTGGAAGCGTTCAACAACGGCCTGAGCGAATTGCGCCGCAGCGTCGCATCGCTTCGCACCACGCTCACCGCCCGCGAGACCGATCTGGCCAACGCCACGAGGCAACTCACCGAAGCCGCCGAACGGCATCATACATCAGTTACTGAGGTATCGCAGAAGAGCGCGCGCTTGGAAGTGCTGCGGCAGTTCTTTGGCGCTTCGGATGGACGCGCCACGCTGGGCAGTATTTTGGAGGTCGAACCGCAGTGCAGCGCCGCCATCGAAGCGGCACTCAACCATGCGATCCACACGATTTTGGCCGACGACCTCGCTGCCGCGCGCGAATTGCTCGCCAGCGGATTGAAGAATCCCGCCGTGGCCGTCGCAAATTTGATCCCTCATCCCTCATCCCTCACCCCTCATCCTTCCGAAGCGCACCGCGCTTCGGATGTCGTCCGCGTGCGCGACGCGCGGTTCGAACCGCTCGTGCGTTCGCTCCTGCGCGATGTCGTCATTGCTGACGATCTTGATGCGGCATTGTCGCTGCGAGCGGCTCATCCCGAGCTCGCTGTTGCAACGCTACACGGCGAATTTGTCAGCGCCCACGGTATCCTGAGCGCGGTTTCTTCGAGCCACATCGCGGAAATCAGCGCGCTCTCGGAAGAGGCAACGCAGCTTGAGGCGAGGACTTCGGAATTGGCCGGCACAAAGTCCGAATTGGAGCGCAAGAAAACGCTGCTGGACCACGAGTTGACGCAGTTGCGCACCGATCTTCATGCCAAAGAAGTTACGCTGGCCGGCAAGGAAGGCGAACTGAATGCGCTGGCGACCGAGCAACGCGATCTGGAGAGCAAGGTTCACACGGTGATCTTCGAGTTGAACGCGATCAGTCAGCAGGACACCGAGGAGAACCAGCGCCGCCGTGAGATTCTTGACGCGTTGCGTGAAGCCGAGACGCGCGAGGCGCAGTTCCGCCGGCAGATTGCTGCGGCGCAGCAGGCGGTGGACGAGCTGACCGGGCGCCGTGAAGAGGTGACCAGCCAGCTTACCGAGCTGCGCGTGGCGGTCGGTGGTATCCAACACAAGCGCGAAGCGATCCAGGCGCAACGCGAGTCAATCACTGGGCGCATTCGCGATCTGCGCGACCGGATGCAAACCTGCACCAACGAAATCGCCAACTACACCGCCAAGATCGAACAGTTCCGCCAGGAGATTGCTGAGTCCGAGCAGAAGATTGTCGGATTGAGCGCGGTCCGCGAACAATCGCAGCAACAACTCAGCGGCCTCCAGCATCAACGCACCGAGGTGGCAACGGGCATCGACCACGCCGAAGCGGAGTTGAAAACATTGCGTCAGCAGGCGGCGGACGCACAGCAGCAGAAATCAGGGTTCGACGTCCAGCTCGCGCAGAAGCGGATGGAAATCCAGAACCTCAAAGACCGTGTCTGGCAGAAGTATCAGGTCAACGTCGAAGACGTGCGCGGCGACAACATCACCATCACCGTGGCCGATCACGGCCCAGCCGTCAGCGAACAAGTGCCGCTGCCAACGGACTGGGATGCCATTGAAGCCCAGGCCGCGGAGATGCAGTCACGCTTAAGCGGGATGGGCCCGGTCAACGTTGAGGCGATTCAGGAGTACGACGAGCTGGAAGAGCGCTTCAAATTCCTCTCGCAGCAGCACGACGATTTGGTGAAAGCCAAAGACCAGCTCCTGCAAGTCATCGCCAAGATCAGTTCGACGACCAAGCAACTTTTCAGCGAGACATTCGAGAAGATTCGCGTGAACTTCCAGTCGATGTTCACGGAGTTGTTCGGCGGCGGCAAGGCGAATCTCATCCTGCTCGACGAAAACGATCCGCTCGAAAGCGGCATCGAAGTTGTCGCCAAACCGCCCGGCAAACAACTGCAGAGCATCACATTGCTCAGCGGCGGCGAGAAAGCGCTGACCGCTACCGCGCTGCTGTTCGCCATCTACATGGTCAAGCCGTCGCCGTTCTGCGTGCTCGACGAGTTGGACGCGCCGCTCGATGAATCCAACATCAACCGTTTCGTCCGCATCCTGCAGCGGTTCATCACGCAGAGCCAGTTCGTCATCATCACGCACAACAAACGCACCATCGGCATGGCCGACGCGCTCTACGGCATCACAATGGAAGAGCACGGCGTGTCGAAGGTTGTCAGCGTCAAGTTCAGCCCCCGCGAGGAGACGGAACGCAAGCAACTCGAAAAATCCCGCGAAGAGCAGGAGGAACGAATTGATCACGCTCAGGGCGTGATTGACGGTGCCGCCGTTGTCGCCGCCGACCTGAGACCCCACGAGGAACCGCTCACCAACGACCTACTCAGCGAGAAAGAGCAACAGGTTGCGCCGATCACGGACACGACGCCGATCACCGCTCCCGAGCCGACGCTCGGTCAGCCCGCGCCCGAATCGCTCAAAGCCGAAGTGCAGGCCGCCGTCGCGGCAGCCGTGGAAGTCGCCGAGTCGGTGAAACAAACCGTCGCCGAAGCAAGCGAGACCGACCCGGATAAGCCGGCCGCGCCGCAGTCCTGACGACCAAGCGGGCAGTTTATTGGAGGGCCACGCTCCGCCGTGGCCGCGTGTCAGGTTAGGACGCGACGGAGCGCGTCCCCCCACACTGGTCAAATCAGCCGCCGCCAAATCGGTGTTGACCATCGCCGAGGAATGAGGCAGTAATCCTTCTGGAATCGGCTTCCGCCGGGAAACGACGAGCGGATCAATACTTTGTCTTTACCTAGTAAAAGCTGCAAAAAGACAAAGTGACTTTGTCCTAATAGCACTGTTAGGTGTCGAAGAAAGGCGCATATGAAAACACTATCGAGAGCACTATGCGGCATGGTCGGTGCGGCCTTGCTCACACTCACAGGCTGCGCGACTTGTCGCCACGAAGCGGACGCTTGGGAGTATCGCATCATCGAGGGCGTTACCAAGAGTCCGAACGTCAAGCCCGACGAGTGGTTGGAGGCCAAGCTCAACGCTGCCGCACGAGAGGGCTGGGTTGTCGTTTCGTCATCCGAGAGTCAGGCAGTCACCAGTCAGCACCCGTATGCCGTGGTGATTCTGAAGAGACACAAGAAGTGATTATGAGAGACATTCCGCCTAACGAATCACTGGAGCGAACGCGGGCTAGCGCCCGCGTCGCTCAGTTCCGACGTCAGCCTTTCATCGTGCGAGAGACTGTGATATAAGTCGTCCATGCCCGTCGAGTTTGACCTGTTTGATTCGGCTTACAACGATGTGCTGGCAGCGTCGAGCTACGCCGAGTTCCACAAACGGCTGACGGCCTACAACTGCCAGAAATGTCCGCGCGGCAGGGCGCGCAACCACATCGTGCTCGACCGCGGCAATCCTGAGTCAAAGATCCTCATCGTCAGCGAACGGCCCGGCGACAACGAGGATGTGATGGGCCGGGCGTTCGTCGGACGCTCCGGTGAACTGCTCGACAAGATCATGGCCAGCATCGGCCTCGACACCAACCGCGACCTGCTCATCGTCAACGTCGTCAAATGCAAGGCCGAGATCGACCGCGCACCGACCACGCAGGAAGTCGATGCATGTTTCCCCTACTTACGCCGTCAGATCGAATTGATGAAACCGAAGATCATCGTGTTGCTCGGCGCGGTCGCGCTGAAGTATCTCGTCAAGGATCGCGGCGATGAATTCTCGATGGAAAAGGAAGCCGGTCATCTCTTCACCGCGCCGGATTATCCCGACATCCATTTCATGGTTCTCTATCATCCCGCGTTCCTCCTCCGCGATCCCACCAAGAAGGTCGTCATGTGGGAACACGTGAAAAAGCTCCGCGCCTTCCTCACTGAGCACGGCTGGATGCGGAAACCGGGTTAAGCCACGAATCCACACGAATTGGCGCGAATCGGTTGGCTCACGCCAAGACGCCAAGACGCACGAGATTGTCATGCTGAGGATTCACCACGTCGTGATAGCTGATGATGTCGTCCACTTCCATGGCTGGCCGCCAAGATAGCAGATGGGTTTGCAGTCGCAAGATAGGAGTGTGGTTCTCCGGCCTGCGCTTCACAGAAGCGCAGCTACAACGGAACAGCGGCGGGCACGACGGCAACCGGGACGGTCGCCCTACAAGCGTCACTACTGTTCTTAATCGTCGTCGGCTTTCGATTTGTCGTGGATGAAGACGAAGCCGGCCCGCGTGGGCGGGGGCATGGAAGAGTCGTCGCCACGCACGGCGCGCCAGATGACCTCGTTGAGGAGCAGATCGTCTGCGGCGTCTTCCTTGGAGAAATCCATGGTGCGCGAAATCTTTTCTCCCCAAGATGCCCGCGTGTTGTGTTGATCCGGATCGATCCGCGCGGGCAGGGCGGTGTAGGGCGTCAGATCGGGCGTGCCTTGAAAAGCATTGAACATCGGAGTGGCAGCGGCATCGAACTGGGACATGGGTTTGAGGCCGAGAATCAGTTCGATCGTGCGCAGCATGCTGCTGGTCGAGTACAGGGTCGAATCGACCGAATGGCGTTTGATGTACGGGCTGATAACGAATGCCAGCGTGCGATGGGCATCGACGTGGTCCGCTCCGTTCTGCGCGTCGTCTTCGAGAATGAAGATGGCGATTTGCGGCCAGAATTTGGAATGGCTGACGGCTTCGACGATGCGCCCCAACGCGAGATCGTTGTCGGCCAGGCAGGCGCTCGGCGTTTTCCGATCCAGAGTCGCGCCAAAGGTGTGATCGCCGGGCAATCGAATCACCTGCAGGCGCGGCATATCGCCCTCGTCTTCGAATCGTTTGAGTTCGTGGAGGAAACGGTCCGCGCGTTTGGCATCAGGATAATTCAGATCGAAGCCGCGATACATTTCATCGATGTGACCCCGCAAGGTTTTCACGCGCGGGATGGCGGGATCTTCCGGGGTTTTCCCGTTGGCCACGAATTCCCCGTAACTGCGGTAGCTCACGCCCGCCTCCGCGGCGCGGTCCCATAGATAACCTCCGGCGGGCGTGGCCATGGGGAAAATGCCCTCGGCGGGATACGGGTACTTGGCGCGTCTGTTGTGACCGTATTGGAGCGGCCACATCTTCTCCACGAAATCGCTGGCATAGGCGCCCATCGACCACTCGTGTCCATCCGCGCTGACTTCAGCGTCGGCGTAGAAATTATCGAAGAGAACAAAGTCGCGGGCCAGTTGATGGTGGTTTGGAGTCACTTCCTCCGGAAACAGGCAAAGGTTCGTGTCGCCGTTGCCTTGCGGCATGTCGCCCAAGACCTGATCGTAGGTGCGGTTTTCCTTGATGATGTAGAGACAGTATTTGATCGGCCCCGGCGCGCCGGGCGTGAGGGGCACCGGGTTGTTGTTCGGACGCACTGCGGGAACGGTCGCATCCGGCCTGAGCGGGCTGCAGCGATAAGCTGCGGCGGTGTATGCAAGGAGTTGTTTGCGAAACTCATCCCGCACAGGCAAATCGAGCACGCTCACGGTGCCGCGGAGGAGTTGGGCAATGTATTGCGGTAATGTTTCGGCGCGATTTCTCCTGCCGGGTTGCGGACCGTTCGGATTCGCCCTGGAAATGACGCCCTTGCCGTTGCTGACGAGCAGGCGCCGGCCATCCGGCGTGACGCGGACGGATGTTGGATACCATCCAACGGGGATAAAGCCGAGCGAACGACTGCGCCCCGGCGTGGTCACGTCGAACACCGCGAGGTTGTTGTTGTCGGCGTTGGCCACAAACATGGTTTTATTGTCCGGTGTCAACGCGAGGCTGTTTGGCGTTGAACCGCAAGGTGCGTTGGGGTAAAGCGCAGCCGAAAGCGTTTCGAGGGGTTTGCCTGTCCTGGTGTCGAACACAGTGACGGTGTTGCGGTTGGCATTGGCAACGAAGAGAGTCTCGCCGGAGGCGGTCAGCGCCATTTCGTTCGGATGTTCCTGCGTCGGCCAGCGAGCAATGACTTTTCGTGAATTCAAATCGACGACGGCAACCTCGGCATTGCCCCACAGGCTCACATACAGCCGTTGCTGCTTGTCATCCAAACGGCAGGCGTAAGGGAAAACCCCCGTGTAGTTCAATTCGGTCTCGGTTAATACCCGGCGCCTGACGACGGTTCCGAGCGAATTGGTGAGTGAATCGGGCGCCATCGGGATGTTGATGACCGCGTTCGTCTGCAAATCAACCACCGAAACGCTCTGACCATAAACGTTCGCGACGCACAACTTTTTCGCGCCGGAGTCGATCGCCAGCCCGGATGGAATACCGACATTGTTGAGGCCACGCAGGCGAATGTCGTGCGGATCGGAGAGCAAGCCGTTCGTGAAACGGAAACTGTGAATCACTTCTTCGCTGGCGCCGCTGCAAAACAGTCGTGAGCCATCGCATGAAAACTCGATGCCATAGAAAGTTTCTTCGAGCGGCGCATTGGTGACCACCTTTCCGGCCAACAAGTCAACCACCATGATGCCATGCTGGCTGTAACCGGCGTGCAAGATCGCGGCAAACCTTCCTTGAGGATGCAAGGCGATGTTGATGGGGAAGTCGCCGACTTCGATTTGGCGTCCCGCCGGACGAAGCGACCATTGGTTCGGGAGCAGAACGGAGCCGTCGGGACGTTGGCCGGGCAATTGAACCTGCGGCTGGCTGCCGTCGGCGAGCAGGGAGGTCGTGCTTGTGAACAGAAAGGCGAAGGCCAGCGTACGTTTGCGCATAAGGCTGCGGAGTATGGCAACAGCCGCCCAAGATGTAAAGACGGTGGCCTCCGATGTCACGGATTCTTTACTGTCCCGTCACCGCGCTGTTTCACAAGCGGAGGTACTGGTACGGTTTGCTGTAGCGGCGCTCCGCGAGCGTCGAAATCATCGATGCCAGCGGTCATAGACCGCCGCTACAACTTTCAAACTGTACCACTACCTAGGCGGAAAGTGGGCTGGGCACGGCGGTGGCCGGGACGGTCGCCCTACTATTCTCTGCGGCTTTGCGCGAGACTGTGAGGGGAAAAACTGGCCGGCACGGCCGCGACGAAACGCGACCCTCCAACGCCATCTGCGGGAAGCCCGTTCCACCATTTTCGGCGCGGTCCGGAGACCGTTGCCGAACGGGATCTGAAATAAAGGTCGGCAAGCGGCCTGCCTTCGCTAAAAAAGGCTTCGGCGGACAGGGGTGCTTGCCCTACAATGCCACCTGTCATGTTGGAAACTGCGATCGAAGCAGCGGCGGAGGCGGGGAAATTGTTGCGGAAGAATTTCGGCGCGACGCTCACCGTCGATGAGGTTACCCACCACGACATCAAGTTGGCGATCGACAAGCAGGCGCAGCAGGTCATCACGAAGGTCATCCTCGCTGATTATCCCGATCACTGCATCTTGGGCGAAGAGGGCGTGACGGGGAATGCGAACGCTGACGTGCGCTGGGTGGTTGATCCGCTCGACGGCACCGTCAACTATTTCTACGGCATCCCGCACTACGCAGTCTCCGTCGCGGCGCAGGTGAGGAAATCCCCTGACCCCGGTCGCCCCGACAAGAATGTCGGGGCTTTCACAATGGCCGGAGACTCCGAATGGGAAACGGTGGCGGGCGTCGTGTTGGCTCCCGAAGTGGATGAATTGTTCGCCTCCGAGAAAGGCGAACCTGCCGTCTTGCACGGTCGCAGGATTCAGGTGAGCGACCGCACCGACTTGTCGGAAGCCATCCTTGCCATCGGATTCTTCAAGAGCGCCGAGACGATCAATCGCAGCCTGGAAGATTTCAAACATCTTGTCGGTCGCGTCCGCAAGGTCCGGATCATGGGCGCGGCGGCATTGGATGTGGTGTACGTGGCGTGCGGCCGCTTCGACGCGTACATCGAGTACGGGATCAAACTGTGGGACATTGCGGCGGGACAGTTGATCCTTGAGAATGCGGGCGGTCGTGCTGCACTCAAACCGCATGGCGATGCGCGCTCGTTCGATGTACGGATGTGGAACGGGAAGCTGCCGCTGGATGAGTTGACGACCGGGGCATCGTAAGGGCGATTATTCAATCGCCACCGGTCGTCCCGCTCTGCGGGACAATTTGCCGGTACGACCCGGAGACAAACGAATTCCCTTCCCCGGTAACATTTAATTCGAATCAATCCGCGACCGACAGGCGCATCTGCACACTACCACCGTAGCCAGCGTCAGGCGTTTTGCAGGGCTGTAGGTAGGGGCAGACCGCTGGGCTGCCCGTCCCCGAAAAACGCGGCGCGCCCGGCGGTCGCGCCCTACCTCGCACAACACCAGTACGTTCGGTGTTCGGTGGGTTACGGTGGCGGTGCTCAGATACGCCCGCGACCGACAGCTTGAGCAAAATCCGATTGCAAGTGCGCTGATACGGGTTAGAATTCGAAGCCCTTGCTGCGCAAAAGCAGGCGAGCTTCATTTTGAAAGGCCATCCATGAAAAGCTATAACATTGCGGTCATCGGCGGTGACGGCACCGGGCCCGAAGTGACCCGCGAGGCCGTTAAAGTGCTCGATGCCGCCTCGAAAAGATTTGGTATTAAACTCAATTACACCCACTACGATTTCGGTGGCGACCGCTACCTGCGCACCAAGGAAGTCCTGCCTGACAACGCGGTGGATGAACTCCGAAAATTCCCCGCCATTCTCCTCGGCGCGATTGGTCATCCCGACGTGAAGCCGGGCATTTTGGAGAAGGGCATCCTGCTGCGGCTGCGGTTCGAGCTGGAACAGTATATCAACCTTCGCCCCGTGAAGCTTTACGATGAGCGGTTCTGCCCGCTCAAGGACAAGAAGCCCGAGGACATCGACTTCGTCGTCGTCCGCGAGAACAACGAGGGCCTCTACACCGGCAGCGGCGGGTTCGTCTTCAGAGGCACGCCGCACGAGATTGCCGTGCAGGAAAGCATCAACACCCGCCGCGGTGTCGAGCGTTGTCTGCGGTTTGCGTTCGACCTCGCCCGCAAACGGCGTGGCGGCAAGCCGTGGAAGGGCCTCAAACCCGACGACGTGAACGCCGGCAACAAAGCGCAGCTCACGCTGTGCGGCAAGACCAACGTGTTGACCTACGCGTTCGACCTCTGGGAACGCGCCTTCCACGAAATCGGAAAGAAGGATTACCCCGACATCAAGCGCGATTACGCCCACGTGGACGCCACGACGATGTGGTTCGTGAAAAACCCCGAATGGTTCGACGTGATCGTCACCGACAACATGTTCGGCGATATCATCACCGACCTCGGCGCGATGATTCAAGGCGGCATGGGCATCGCCGCCGGTGGCAACATCAATCCGCAAGGTACGAGCATGTTCGAGCCGATCGGCGGCAGCGCCCCGAAGTACACCGGCCAGAACGTCATCAACCCGCTCGCCGCCATCTGCGCCGGCGCGATGATGCTCGACTTTCTTGGGGAGACAAAAGCCGCGGATGCGATTGAGACTGCCGTCATCAAAACCGTCCGCGAGAAGCTCAAATCTCTCGCCGCCGGCAGGATGGGCTACGGGACGAAAGAAGTCGGCGATCTGGTCGCCGCGGCGGTCTGATTCGTCTCACGCAAAGACGCGAAGGCGCCAAGTCATTGTGGGAGCGGCATTCCTGCCGCGACCGTCCGTCTCCCGCTCCGATTTGTCATGCTTTTCAGAGAAGCATGACAACTTCGCGACCTCTTGCCCTTTGCCGCTTCATGACCAGCGTTGGCTTCGGCTTTGCGGTTAATCAACCAAATATTTTGGTGCTACGAACATGGCGACTTCCATGATTGACGGGAGCGGTCGGCGCGGCTATTTTTCGTGACCCTTGTTCTCGCCAGAGCACGAGCAAACAGCACGAGTAAGAGCGAGAGCAAGAGTAAGAGCAGGAGTTTATGAGCAAGTCCTACAATGTGGCAGTGGTCGGCGCGACCGGAGCGGTCGGCATCGAGATGATCGAGACTTTGGAGAAACGGAATTTTCCCGTGAAGAACCTGCGGCTCTTCGCGTCGGAGCGCAGCGTCGGCAAGAAGCTGAAGTTCCAAGGCGCGGACGTGACCGTCGAATTGCTGAAGGCGGATGTCTTCAAGGGCATCGATTTCGCTTTGTTCAGCGCGGGCGCGTCGCGGTCGAAGGAGTTTGCGCCGGGTGCGGCGAAACAGGGCGCAGTGGTCATCGACAACTCCTCGGCGTTTCGCATGGAGCCGGACGTGCCGCTCGTGGTACCCGAGGTGAACCCCGAGGACGCAAAGAAGCACAAGGGCATCATCGCCAACCCGAATTGCTCCACTGCGATCATGGTGGTCGCCGTGTACCCGCTGCACAAGGCCAATCCTGTGAAGCGCATCGTCGTTTCAACCTACCAGGCGGCCAGCGGCGCAGGCGCCAAGGCGATGGCCGAACTCGAAGAGCAAACCGCCAGACTGTTGCGCGGCGATGCGGACGTTCACGCCGAGGCGTTGCCACAGCGCATCGCCTTCAACCTCTTCCCGCACATTGACGTGTTCCTCGACAACGGGTACACGAAGGAGGAGATGAAGTTCGTCAACGAATCACGCAAGATCATGCACCATCCGACGCTGAAGATTTCTGCGACTTGCGTGCGCGTGCCGGTCTATCGCGCACACAGCGAGGCGGTGAACATCGAGTTTGAGCGTCCGATGACACCCGCTGAAGCGCGCCAGATTCTCTCCAAGGCGCCCGGCGTGAAGGTCGTGGATGATCCGGCCAACAAGAAGTACCCGATGCCGATCGATGCTTCGGGGCAGTACGACTGCTTGGTGGGCCGAATCCGTCAGGACTGTTCGCGCGACGACGGGCGCGGCATTGACCTGTTCGTAAGCGGCGATCAGTTGTTGAAGGGCGCGGCGCTGAACGCAGTGCAGATCGCGGAGTTGTTGATCTAATATCCCTCGCTGCCCGGCGGGCGAAAGCCGCCAAAGCCCGATGCGCCTTCCCAGCTTTGTGGTCGGTTCCACGGGATGGTGCTGACGTCATTCTCGTTGGTGGTCGCGCAACCGGCACTCAACGCCCACCCTGCAACGACGATCAACAGCACTACCCAGCGGGACGTCATATCAACTCAATCTCAGTGCACAGCGATATCGCCGACCTGCGGGGTCCCGCGTCGGGACCCGGGCAGGATTTCCGCAATGCTGGTGGTCGGCCCGACTGACAGTACCTGCACGTAACCGACCGGCTTGTTGTCGCGGTAGATCAGAAACCGGGCGTTCTTCCGCACCTGCTGCTGCTGGCCGATGTCGAGCACGAGAAAATTCCACCTGTCCTGCACGTTGGCCACCCGGCCGCGCAGGTTGACAGGCGTCGTGCTCAGTTCCACGATTTTCTCCTTCAGTTGCTGGTTGTCATCGCGCATTTTCCTGAGCTGAGCGCTGAGCGCCTTGCTTTCTTCGCCGAGGGACACGATTTGCTGGCGGATCTGGTCGATGTTCTGGACATTTTCAAGCCCGACAGCCTTGAGCGACTCCTGAATCTTTTCAAGGACTCCTTTGGCTGAGGCCAACTCGGTCTTTGTCGCCTGCAGTTGCTGATCACGTTCGGCTACCTGAGTCTTCAACCCCTCCGCTTCCTGCGTCTTCTGATCGAGGGCGGCCTTGGTGTTCTGCAGGTCTGTGTTGGCAGTGGCCAAGTCCGCTTGCGTCTGCTGTAATTGCGTCTTGGTGGCGTTCAATTGGGTCTCGGTGGCGGCAAGCTGTCTGCGCGTGCTGTCGCGCTCCTGGGTCAACTGAGCGTTGTCGTCTTTCAGCTTCGCCTTGATCCCGCCAAGCCTGAAGGTGAAGAATAACGATCCCGCACAAGCCAGGATTACGATGATTGGGGCAATCTTGCTAAGCTTGTTCATAAAGGTGTGTCCTCCGTCATGCGCGTTCTCCAAAAAATCACTGCCTCACTTTAGACAAATATCCGTCTTCCTGTCAACTCATCCTTCAAACTGATCGCGGATGAATCCGATTTTCCTGCGCCGGCCATGGGACCGAACCAGCCGCCCCAATTCCGCCAGCGCCGTCTCCACTTCAGCCTCAAAAACCTCCGCTGAAACGCTTTGAACACCCATGCTTTCCACAGTGTGCCGCTCCATGCCATCCGATGTCACGACCAGAATCTTCTCTCGCGCTTCTGCCTGACCCACGAGCCGCTCAATCACGTCGTCCGCTGTCTTCCCTTGCTCGGAAAACAATACTTCCACACCGTGCGTGGTCTCGGCCACTTCGGGTTTGCGTTTTGCGGCGTAACCATCGAAGACCACCGTCACTTTCCGGCCTGTATGATCGGCGTATTGCCGTAACACTCCGACCAACGCCTCGCGCTGCTGCTCCAAGCGGCGTCCCGCCAGCCGGCGCAACTTGGGCCAAGCATGCAACACACTGTACCCATCCACCAAGACCCAGCGATCCTTCATCGCCTCCACCTGTACCAAAAGCATCCAGCCAATGCCACCCCGAGTCGCGAGGGCACGATCGTTGAGGTATTTGTCAATAATGTAACAGACATTACATCAAATGCATGAAATGGATAACTCGCGCACAAGTGAAAGTTGATCGGGTCGCTTGTCCGTGGCTCATCAGGAAGTTCGTGGATCAGGACGCTGAGTTTTACTTCGTGCCCGCCGACAAAGTCATGGAGGAGGCGAAGCGGCCCGGCGCAACGCCTTTCGACGTGACGAACGTCGAGTTGGGCCACCACGGCGAGGACGTTTCGTTCAATTCGATCCTCAAGAAGTACGGCCTCGCTGACCCCGCGCTACAATTGCTCGGAGAGATCGTCCGAACCGCCGATTCGCATCCGACGAACCCGCATCCTGCAGGCGAAAGGCGAAGGGCTACGCTGGATCGCGCACGGCCTCAGTACGCTGGGATTAAGCGATCGGGAAATCCTGGCGCGCGAGTTTATCGTTTACGACGCGCTCTATGCCGAGTGCCAACAGCGCGTGACTCACTGAGCACGCCCTCGGAGGATGAGCTTTACAAGCCTGTTTTTCAGCGGCGTGACAGCCGCCAAGTCGGCTGGAAAGAGAACAACAAACAGGTTCAGCACGACCTCGAAACTGTTTCGTGAAGCTTTCATTGACCTTCCCTCTTATTTCCTTTTACTCCGACATGCATGGCTTCCACTCCCACCAAGCATACGTCGTCGACAAATACGTTGCTGCCTTCCCCGAACGCCTGGATGTCCTCCAGCAATTCGTCAAACAACGCCGCCGGTGGCTGATGCACCCGTTGGCGCACGGCGGCCAGCAGACGTTCCTGTCCGTATTGCTCGTCGTTCCGACCGCTCACCTCGAACAGACCGTCGGTGAACAGGATGATCACGTCATGCGCCGCGAGCGCCTGACGTGCTGTTGGATACGTCGAGTCCTCAAAGACACCGAGGGCGGGCCCGGGGTTGCAGCCGGCGGATTGCAGCGGTTCGACTGTCCCGGCATCGCGTTGCAGGTGCAACGGACTGGGGTGACCTGCGTTGGCACACCGTATCTCACCCGCACCCACATCTGCGACCAGATAAAAAGCTGAGACAAACATCGGCAGGCGGGTCTGCCGCAACGTCGTTACAAGCAGACGGTTGATCTCCGTCAGAAACCGACCGGGATCGGCGGCCATGTCCTTGAGTTCCTCCACGCAGCCGCGAATGAGCGCCGCGACGAGCGCGGCACGCACTCCGTGACCCATCACATCGCAGATGAATACGCCCGCCTCGGTGTCCGACAAAGCCAGCACATCGAAGAAATCCCCGCCCACCGCGCTCGTCGGGTAATAGCGGTGATAAAAACGCAGGGCGCTATCGTTGGGTTCAATGTCGCCCGGAAAACAGGGATACCGCTGCGGAAGAAACGCTTCCTGGATCTCGCGCGCCATGCTCAAGTCAGCCTGCATCTGGGAGTTTTTCAGGCGCAGTTCTTCCGTGTAAGAGGCCACTTGTTCTTCCAATCGTTTCCGCTCCAAAGCACCGGTGATGGCGCGCAGCAACGAGGGCACATCGAGAGAATCTTTGTGCAGGTAGTCTTTCGCGCCATTCTTCATTGCTTCAATGGCGACATCTTCCCCGCCCATGCCGCTCAGCATGATGACGGCAGGCTGCTGCGCGGCCGGCAGGCTGCGGATTTGGGCCAGCACGGTCAGGCCATCGGCTCCGGGCAGCTTGTAATCCAGCAACACCAAGTCATAGGTACGACGGCGAATCTCTTCCACTGCCTTCTCGCCCGTGTTCACCCATTGGGCGTCGAATCTCAGCTCGGTCCCCAGCGACGGCAACAAGCGCTGCAGGACTTCCGCGTACATTGGATTGTCTTCTACGATCAGCAGCGGGATCGGTTGAGCGCTCATGTCGACACCACATTAGGGCGGCGGTCCGCAAAGCTCCAAACAAAAATGTGCCGCAGCCATGGCGCAAAATCTCATATCGTTGAACTTCGCCGATCCCGAGCTTGCGGCGATTGACGCCTGCCTGACAACGCTCGAACAGAAGTTCGCCGGGTTCGCGGACTTGTCGCCGGCCGAGCGCAAGTCGCTGAGCAAGATGGGCGACAAATCCGAAGCGTTCTGCCGGCAAACGCTGACCGTGCTCGCGCAGAATACCGGCATCCTGCCGCCAAACTACAATCTGGCGGAAGCGCAGACCGACCTCGCCAACATCGACATGCTACGTCCACGCTTTGCCCGGTTGCGCGCGTTGATGGAAAAGGCTGACGACACCGAAGTGGCGCTCGGCAGCGACGTGATGAGCGCCGCGCTCGAAGGCTACGCCCAACTCAAAGTCTCCGGCAAAGGCGCGGGACTGGACGCGCTCCGGCAACAGATCGGTGCGCGGTTCGCACACGCCAGCAGGAAGCCCGCGAAGCCCGCCTAGAGCCGGTAGGGTCAGACCGCCGGGCTGACCGTCCGCGGATCCCGGCTTGCGTGCGAAGCAGTTTGCCTCGCGACCGACCTTCAAGGCCGGGAGCGCCAAGCTCCCGGCGGCGCGAGCGAAGCACTTTGCTCCGCTCGCGAGGTTGCCGATCTCCGCGAGCGAAGCTTTTTGCTTTGTGCACGAGCCTTTTCACTTCGTGCGCGACCCTTTTTGCTTCGTGCACGACCCTTTTTGCTTCGCGAGCGAACCTTTTTGCTCCGCTCACGAGCCTTTTTACTTCGCGCTCCGACAAGATAACCTCAACAATCAGAGGGATTTACGCACAAACAAGCCGCCGCCGCCAGAGGCCGGGCATACCGGCCTCGCTTTGATTCCCGGCGTGTCAGGCCGGATAGTTGAGCGCATCGAGCGCCATCTCCAAGAGAAGGGAATTGTGATTCGACCCAGCGGCGGCTTCAACCATTACACGGTCGCGTCAAACTTCGCGAGCCACCCGCCAGCCAAACTCGATGCTGACACGCTGAAACGTTTCGAGGCGATGTTCGTAGCGGTTAACGCCCTGTATTCGTAGTCGCAATCTGAAACCCGGTAAGCCTGCCGGTCCGCCTGCGCCGACGCCCCGCCGTGTGGTCCGTGGAATTCTCCTACCAGCGCCTTCGCTTTTGAAGCAAAGCCAGCGGAAGCCAACCTCGCCTGCTCGACTTTGCTGCCGCGCAGGGCTAATCTTATACGAGACACCGAAAGATGAAAACCGTCACACTTCAAATCGAAGGTATGACCTGCGCGGGCTGCGCCAGCGCGGTGCAAAAGGCGCTGGCCGCCGTCCCGAACGTGAAGACGGCCTCCGTCAATTTCATTTCGCGCACCGCGCGCGTCACGGTGTGCGGCGACACAATCCCCGAGAAAGAACTGCTCGACGCGGTCAGCCGTGCCGGCTATCGCGCTCGTCTCCCGACCCACGCTCCGAAGGAGGACGACCGCGCGGCTCCGCGAAGGGAGCTTTTCAAAACCATCGGCATCGGCGTCCTGCTCTTCGCGGGTTGGGCGCTGGACGCATTCACCGCAAAGCCGAGTCTCCCGCATCTGATCGGTCTCGGCATGGTCATCGCCGCCACCATCGGTGCGGCGTATCCGATCTTTCGCCGCGCGACCAAAGCGCTGTTCGCCAAGCGGCTCGATGCCGACGTGCTGGTGGCCATCGCGGTGATTGCCGCCTCGAGCGTTGGCGAATTCGTTGCGGCGGGCGAAGTGGCCTTCATCATGTTGCTCGGCGCGCAACTGGAGGAGTACACAACGCACCGCGCCCGACAATCGCTCGGCAGCCTGCTCACGCTCGTTCTCGCCACGGCTCGCGTCCGCCGTCCAAATTGTTCCCCGCGCCCCGCGCAGGGGGGAGAGGGTCAGGGTGAGGGGCCAGAGGCTGTTGAAGTCGAAATCCCTGCCGCAGACGTTCAAGTCGGCGACATCGTGGTCGTGCGCGCCGGCGAGAGAATCCCGGTCGACGGCTTTGTCCGCCAAGGCACCGCCTCGGTCAACCAGGTGCCTGTGACGGGCGAAAGCATGCCCGTCGAAAAATCCACCGGCGACGAGGTGTTCGTCGGCACGCTCAACGAATCAGGCGCACTGATCATCGAGGCCACGCGCGTCGGCGAAGACACGACGCTGGCGCGCATCGCGCAACTGGTCGAGGCCGCGCAACAACGCGAAGCGCCAATCCAGCGCACGCTCGACCGGTTCGCCGCGTGGCTTGTGCCCGTGATGCTGACGCTGGCGGCGTTGGTGTTCGTCTTCACCCACGACATCTCTCGCGCCATCACGGTGCTGATCGTCGCCTGCCCGTGCGCATTGATTCTGGCCAGCCCCACCGCGGTCATGGCGGCAATCGCCCGGGCCGCCCGGGCCGGTGTGCTGATCAAGGGCGGCCAATACCTCGAAGCCACGGCGCGCTTGCACACGATCGTTTTCGACAAAACGGGCACGCTCACACACGGCGAGCCTGAAGTCGCCGACATGCGCCGCTTCTGCGAGCACACCGACGCCGAACTCGTCGAGATGGCCGCCGTTGCCGAGAAAATGAGCACCCATCCCGTGGCGCGCGCCATCATGCGCAAGGCGCAATCCCTCGGTCTGAAGACCGCCGACCCGACCAGCTTCAAGGCGCACCACGGGCGCGGCGTTGTCGCTCAACGTGGACAGCAAAAACTGATCGTCGGCCAGAAACGATTAATGAGCGAACAGGACATCCATCTCTCCGAGTCCGTTGATGACCATGTCGACGAACATCACGGCGAAGGCCACACGATTGTTGTCGTCGCGCACGACGGCAAAGTCTGCGGCACGATTTGCGTGGCCGACACCGTGCGCGCCAGCGCCGAGGACGCAATCGGAGCATTGCGCGAACTCGGCATCGAAAAGATCGTCATGCTGACAGGCGACAATCGCCGCGTCGCGATGGAGATCGCGGGCAAACTCGGCATCGACGAAGTGAAAGCCGAAGTGTTGCCCGAACAGAAAGCTGAGCAGATCGAATCTCTGAAAGGCAGAGGTCGTGCCGGCGGTGTAGCAATGGTCGGCGACGGCGTCAACGATGCGCCCGCGCTGGCGGTGGCCGATGTCGGCGTGGCAATGGGCGTCAGCGGCACGGACATGGCGCACGAGGCCGCGGACATCGCGTTGATGGCCGACGACCTGTCAAAGATCGCGTTTGCGGTCGGTCTGAGCCGCGCCGCGTTGCGGATCATCAGGCAAGGCTTGTGGTTCGCGCTGATTTACAACGTCACGATGGTCAGCGGCGCCGCCACCGGCCACCTCCACATGATCGGTGGCGCCATCGCCCACCAATTCAGCAGCGTGATCGTGATCCTGAACGCGATGCGGTTGCTTCGGGCACCACTGCTGTCCAAAATAATCTGATTTTGGACAGCAGTGCTCTGTGTCTGAGCGTCGCTCCACTAACTCAATTGTGCTTATTGCCCCGTTGACGCTTGAAGTCCGTGTAGGCCTTGCAATTCACGCGGATGTTGCTCCGGTATGAGAGATTGCCCACCAAGCTGACCAGCGGCATGCGGCGGTGCCACAAGCTGCTGCACACCCTTCGCAGAATGCGCGGCATGGAATAGAAGCGCCTGTCGCAGGAGATCATTTCTTCGATGATGCCATCCAGAGACAAATGCTTATACCGGGCCACCGGGAAGGTTAACGTGTAATATCTCCAGTCCTCTGGGAACGTATCGAGTGCGATGCGATCCTCCGATTTCATCTGGTCCCACAGGCGCGTGCCGGGCAAAGGCGTCAGAAACAGCACGTTGAGATTGTCCACGCCGTACTGGCTGGCCACCTCGGCGATACGTTTGCCGATGCCCGGTTCGTCCACGTCCAAACCGATGATAAAGGAACCCACAACCAGAATGTTGTGCCGCTGGATGCGCCGCACGGAGGCGCGGAAGTCACGGCCCTTCAGAAGATTGAATTTCTTGCCGAGTTCCCGAAGCCCTTCCGGCGTGGGGGACTCAAAGCCGATGAAGACGCCTCTGCACCCAGCCTTCGCGGCCAACGCCAGGAGTTCTTCGTTATCGGCGAAGTTAATGGTGGCTTGGGCAACCCATTCCTTTCGCAGGTTCGCCTGTGCGATGGCGCGGAACAGGTCTTTGGCGCGGGCGATGTGATCAGGGCGCGTGCCGATGAGGTTGTCGTCCACCACCAGAACATGTTTCTCATGGACCGACTGGAATTCCCGCACGACATCCGGAATGGGTCGCTGCCGGTAGCGGGCCCCGTTGAATGTCGTCACGCTGCAAAAGCTGCAGTTCAATGGGCAGCCGCGTGTGGTCTGAATGGCTCCGAAGGCATATCCTGCAGCCAGCAAATCATGACGGGCGAGCGGGACATCGTTCATCTCGGCGAGCCCGCCGTCATACCGGCGCTTCAGGCTGCCATGCCGGGCGTCCTCTAGGACCTGCGGCCAGATGCCCTCGGCTTCCCCCGTGACGACCGAGTCCACACGCTCCATGACCTCGTCCAGGCACATGGTTGCGTGAATGCCGCCCATGACGACGGGCACACCCAGACGCCGGAAGTGCGTAGCCACTTCATAGGCGCGGTTCGCCTGCGAGGTGAAAGCGGTAATGCCCACCAGGTCCGGCCGAGGCATGGCCGGATAGTCAGGCGCGCCGAGGTTCTCGTCTACGATCGAGATTTCCCATTCCTGTGGGGTCAGGCCCGCAAGGACCATCAGGCTGAGCGGTTTCCACACGCGGTAACGGTTCCAACGGCTCCCCTTGACCTTGACGATGCTGACAAGCGGGTTGGATGGATTGATCAGATATAGTCGCATGGCGTGCATTCACTCAAGGATAGGCATCCGCTTTTTCTCCTTCTTTTCCTCAAAACTGGTTTAACGAATGGAATCTCGCATTTACCGTTCGTTGGCCTAACTTCAGCTAACGGACCAAAGCTGAGCCACAACCGCCCGGCCCGGAGCGCCGATCCCGCCACACCGGGACGGCCCGTCCGAATTTCCGCCCAGCCTCGAAACGGCGAAGCGGGGCGGCTGAAGGTGTTGGACACGCGGGCACCGCCCTGCCCTCCTATTCCTGGGTGTCCGGCGCCAGTCATCCGGCAGCGCCCTTGGTCTGATTGGTGAGGTAATTCTCCAGACCCATCTGTTCGATCTGTGCGCGCTGCATTTCGGCCCAATCCTCGTGACCCTCTTCCATCTTGAGGATGTCGGTCAACAGGTCGACGCTAGCTTGGTCGCCCACCTCTCGCGCCAGCGCAATGGCATCGTTGTAGGCCCGCACAGCCGACAGTTCGTCCCGTTGGTCGTTGGTGACCATTTCAGGGACGGTCGTCCCGATTCTTATCGGATTCAGCTTTGAGACGACCGGGGTGCCATCTAGGAAGATGATGCGCCGGATCAGCCACTCGGCGTGGTGCATCTCGTCGGTCGCCTGCTTCTCGATGGCTTTGTGGAGCTTATCGTAGCCCCAGTTGTCGCACATCTCGGAGTGCACCATGTACTGGCTGATGGCGGTGAGTTCGTCCGCCAAGAGTTGATTTAGCACTGTGAGTAATTTCTCATTTCCTTCCATGTTCGTTCTCCCATGTTGTGGTATCTGTTATACGTGTCTACCGTAGCTGAACTTCAGCGTAACGGTTGCGCCGCCTGACGGTATTAACGGGACAAAGTCAGCGATAAAAAGCCAAAGTCGCTGACCCTTGTCGGTTCGCCGGCATCGTAGTCCCCGTCCACCGGGGCGTCAAATTGATTTCCAAGCGGTTGGATGACGCTCTGCTACAGTTTCGAAAGTTCACGGGCCGCAACCTGGTTGAGTTTTGTCAGCGGTCGATGCCCGCCTGTTTCCTACGGGCGTTCGAGAGCGCGGCCGGCGACGACCGGCACCATCGATTCTGGCAGCCGACGCGGCATCCAGAGGCGGTTGAATCAGAGCGCTTTCACAACCAGAAACGCGATTACCTCCACGACGATCCCCGACGCAAAGGACTGGTGCTCGACCCGACACACTGGCGCTGGTCGTCGGCGCGATGGTATGCGACGCGCGAAGCGTGAGATGTTCCGACTACACAGCGCGGCGAGGTCTGGAGACCTGCGCCGAACAGCGCGGTCACGTCACCCTGCGGCGCAACTCTCCCAGCGCGCCGTGTCAATCGACTTCGGCGGGGCGGCGCTCAGGCGCCGGGCTTGGCTTTGACGCGAATGACCATTCTCTTGTGACCACCGTCTTCCTCGCCTTCGCTCACGGCCTCCAACTCGGAGTCTTTCTGCATGTGGAGATGGATAATGCGGCGGTCGAACGCGCCGAACGGGCCGATGCGCACGGGCTCGCCCCAGCGGCGCACTTTGTCGGCCGCTTCCAGCGCGATCCTGATGAGGTCGTCGCGCTGGCGTTCGCGGTAGCGCTCGCAATCGACGATGACGCGCGGGGCGTCGGGATTCAACCGCTGGAGGACGCGATTGACGAGGAACTGCAGGTGCTGAAGGGTCTGGCCGTATTTGCCGATGAGGCGGCCGGGGTCGGCGGTGGCAATGTGCAATAGCGGTGCGTCATCCATGTGGTAGAGTTCGACTTTGGTTTGCAGCCCGAGGCCGTCGAGCATTTTCTGCAATACTTCCTGCGGATTGACGGACGGGGTGGCTACGGGTGCGGGTGCGGGTGAAGGTGAGGGTGTGGTCGAAGTCTGTGTTTCCATGTTATGCTCCTGTCTTGTTGGGGCGTTCGGCTTGCGACGGCCCTTTGAGGCAACCCCGATCCCGCCACGGCAGGACGGGGCAAGCTGCGACGCCGGGTTATACCCAAATGCTGGCCCAATCTAACAAGTCTCACTTCGCTTTTCCAGCCGAAAGAGGTCTGGCCGGGGCCGAAGTTCTGTCGCGCTGACGCAGACTCCACCATTGCTGGGCGATCGACAACAGTTGTTGCGCCGTCCAGTACAGGCACAGGCCCGAGCTGGAGGGATAGAAGAAATACAACATTATCAACGGCATGAACTGCATCATCTTCTGCTGTTGCGTGTCGCCCGCGGTCGGCGTGAGCTTCTGCTGCCAGATCATCGCGCCCGTCATCAGCAACGGCAGCGGGTTCAACATCAAGGTGCTGCCGATCAAGGGTAAGCTGAATGGCAGCGTATGACTCCAGATCGTGTCTGGCTGCGAAAGGTCCTTGACCCAAAGGAAGGACGCGCCGCGCAATTCGATGGCGCTGCGCAACATCGCATAAAGCCCAAAGAAGACCGGTATCTGCACCAGCATCGGCAGACAGCCGGAGAACGGGTTGATCTTGTGCTCCTTGTACAGCTTCATCATTTCCTGATTCAGCCGTTGCGGGTCGTCCTTGTATTTCTCGCGCAGCTTGTTCATCAGCGGCTGAAACTTCTGCATCTCCTTCATCGAACGGATGCTCTTGGCTTGGATCGGCCAGAAAATCAGCTTGATCAGGATCGTGATGATAATGATCGCGATGCCGTAGTTGGGAATGACGTGATACAACAGCTTCATGCTCTTCAGCAACCAGACGCTGATGACGCCCCAGAAGCCGAACTGCATCACGTCTTCCTGGCCTTTGCCGAGCGCGGCGAGCCGGTCGTATTCTTTCGGCCCGGCGTAGTAGGTGAACGCGTACGTCGCGACCCCGTTTGTCACGGATGTCGGCGGTACTTCGAGCGACGCGCTGACGCCGTCGGGCGGCACCTTGCCGCTCCATTCCGCAGGCATCGCTAGACGAATCGGCTCATAGGCGACCTCAACCGAGTCGGTGGCGGGTGTCAGAATCATCGCGAAGAACTGGCTCTTCACTGCGGCCCACTGGGCCTGAACGTGCTCGTTCGTGATACCCCGCCCAGCGTTTTTCCACAATTGCGCCAACGCGCGATTCTGGTAGCGCCCAGCCGCAAACCAATCGACGCCGAGGAAATACTGCTGTTGCTCGCGCGGCGTGACGGGCGTGGCCTCGCCAATGACGATCGCCACGTTCTGCGTCGTGACTTCACCCGACGGAGGAGACGAGACCTGGATATTGCCGCTGAGCAGATAGTCCGGCCCCAATGATATCTGTTTGACCACCTCCGCTCCCGTTTTGAGCCGCGCGCGCATGACGACGCTGGTCGCATCGGGCTGCTCGATTTGAAACACGTCATTGCTGCCTGCGCCGGGAACGCCGCCGAGCGCGAGCGCCGGAACGGAGGCAGACGAATTCAGAACGACGTTGCCGTGGCCATTCGCCTTGTGCTTGAGCAGTTCGACGGAGCGGATGCCGCCGCCCCAACTCGTGAACTCGACGTGGACGAATTGGTTACTCAGCACGATCAACTTCTCGGGCGGTCGCGGTGCTTCAGGCTCGGGTGGAGCTTCCTTGATCGCCGCCGCCACGTTGGTGGCGACTTTCTCAGCCTGCGCTGGCGCGACGTTGGTGACAGTCGCCTGAACCGCCGGTTTCAGGGGCTTCGGCTTCGGCGGGTACAGCTTGTTGATCAAAAGCTGCCAGCCGAGAAGCGCGACGATGCACGCCACAACCACCCAAAGTGTGCGTTTGTCCATCATGACTTCGGAACCGGGTCAAAACCGCCTTCGTGGAACGGATGACATTTTGCCAGACGCTTGATGGTCAGCCACAAACCTCGCGCCGCGCCGAATCGTTCAATCACTTCAGCGGCATAACTGGAACAACTCGGATGGAAGCGGCAGCAGCGTCCCATCGGGGGCGCCGGCAACAGCATCTTCAGAGGCGACAACAGGTGATACGCCCGCAGAAGAACCAAAAGTGTTCGTTTAATCACGATTCAACGAGTGCGCCCGCCCCCCGGAACAGATCGAGCAGGCAAGCTTCAATTTCTTGAAGCCGTTTTCCGCGGATGGCGGCGCGGGCAACTATGACAATTTGCAGATTGCTTTTCAGTTTGTGTTTGTTCAATCGGTACGCTTCGCGGAGCAGTCTTCTCGCGCGATTGCGTGCGACGGCGTTGCCGATCTTGCGACTGGTCACGACGCCGATGGCGCGCCTTTCGGTCGCCGCCGCTGCCATCGTGTCCTCCAGAACGTACAAGACCACGAACCTTCCTTCCACTCTGCGTCCGTGTTCGTAAACGCGCCGAAACTCGTAATTCCGCTGGAGGCGTTCGCGTTTCGGGAATGTGCTGCGTCCATCCAACAGAACCTCCGGCGCGCCTGCTCGCGCCCTACACTGGCGACAGGCGCTTGCGCCCCTTGCGGCGGCGGCGGCGCAGGATGTCGCGGCCGCTCTTGCTGCGCGTGCGCTTCAAGAATCCGAATCGGCGTTGTCGCCTGATCTTTGACGGTTGATAGGTCCTTTTCATTGTCTTGGCCCCGAAACTTTCGGGGCAGGCTTCTTCAGAAGTGCCGCATCTTAGCAGCCCGACTTCGATTGTCAAGGCGGGCAGAAGGTCACTTTCCTCTTTAATTTCGGCTCGGCTCTGCTAAACTCGCAACGCTATGAACCCAAAACTACTCCGCTCCGCTCTAATGTTCGTTTCGGGCTTGGTCTTCGCCGCCGGGGTGTTTGCACAGACGCCCAGAGTCGAGTTCCCCGCGGCCAGC
>Ga0187886_1000782_pt1 | contig 34193 bp, 25 predicted proteins | sample June2016WEW_20_1_FD_133001 | JGI IMG/M metagenome (GOLD analysis project Ga0187886, IMG submission 133001) | Peatland microbial communities from SPRUCE experiment site at the Marcell Experimental Forest, Minnesota, USA - June2016WEW_20_150 | ecosystem: Environmental > Terrestrial > Soil >...
CAGCCAGCGCTGCCGGAACTGCGCACAAGCTCTATGTCGACGTCATCGACGGAGTCAATAATTTGGTTGTCTTTGACCTCGGGGGTGCGAACGCGACGTTCTTCACCAATTATCTTGAATTTGTGGCCACCCTCACGGCCGTCAACAGCACGATCGACGTTAATCTGCAGAGAAAAGGCTTCACCCTTGCGCAGATCTATCATTCCGGCGCCGGCTCCGCCAACAACATGCTCACAACGCAAGACGCCACCCGGGATTATTGGACGGGAACCGCCGGCGGAGTCACGGCTACTGATTACTTCACGCACACCGTCACCGGCGATATGACCGGAATTTCCTACGCTAAGTTCTACGCCACAACGAAGACGCCGGGAGCCAGCTCAGTTCTCGTCAATGTCCCCGCGACCACAGCCACCTTCGGCGTTGCGGGCTCGGCCGTGATTGTTGTGAATGGAACCACGGCCCTGAACAACAGAGTCCTCGCCGACGCTTGCGCTTTCCTCCCCGACCCCCTCGGCAGAGGCTTCTATGGAAGATCTCTGTACGGCGCGACGACGGGCTGGACGTGGGATACGAACGGCACGGTTTTCCGGTCGGTCTGGATGACCACGGCGACGGTGGACGGCAATTACTCCGCCTTCCGGTTTGCCAATCATGCCGCACTCGGAACGCCGGACGCACAGGTCTTTGCGGAGATCTGGCTGGATGATGGAACGCACACAGATGCCGCCCACCTTCTCATTCCGGTCGGAGTCATTCCGGCCATGGGGCATCTGAGCATTAGAGCCGATGAGGCGGCCACCAATAACGGGCTCGCGCCCGCTACGACGATGGCCGCATCGGGCGCTTGGAAAGGCAGAGTGGTTTTCACTATCTGGTCTCCTGCGCCTACGACCTTCGGGACAGAGCTGCAAATTATGAATGGCGGCTACACCGAAATCTCTCTCGAAAAACAGATGAATGCCGGCGTAGCCTGGTGGGAGAAGTAATCCACGAGCAGCTGAACAAGATCGAACACAACACCTGATGAATCGGGAAGGGTCCAGGAGGACCCTTCCCGATTTCTTTCTCAGTAAGCCGGCGGCAGAAAGCTTTTACGTATTGCCGCGGCGCTCAAGCAAGAGAGTCTAAAATTTTTTTTCCATTTTCCTAACCTAAGATGACTAAAAACCAAAAGCTCTTTTTTTTATCCGGCCTCGTTTTTATCATCCTCATCTACGCGAACGGCGTCCGCGCTCCCTTTTATTTTGACGACATCGAAGTCGTCAACGATTCGCTGAAAGTGGACAGCCTTTCGCCGAAGAACATCGCTCACGCCTTGCGCGTTTCCAACGTCAATCACCGGCCGGTCGCCGTGTTTTCCCTGCTCGTGGATTATCATGTCTCCAAAGCGGCGAAGACCGGTCTCTTTCATATCGTCAACATCGCCATCCACCTCCTCGGTTTCGCCTTCATCTTTTTGTTTCTCCGGACTCTATTAGGGCTGCCGTCCGTTCCCCAAAAATATAAAGATCGGACTTTTCCTCTGGCCTTTATTGCGGCTTTCCTTTGGGCCGTCCATCCCCTCCAGACGCAAGCCGTGACGTATGTCGTTCAGCGGATGACCTCGCTCTGCACGCTCTTTTATTTCATGTCGCTCTATTTTTATCTTAAAGCCAGGAAACAAAAGAACGTCTGGCTTTATGCGGGGAGCGGCGCGGCCTTTCTCTTGGCCCTCGGTTCCAAAGAGATTGCTGTGACCTTGCCTGTCGCCATCATTCTGATCGAAGGACTTTTCTTCCGGCCGAACAAGAAAAAGTTCACGGCCGTTCTTCTCCTCGCGGTTATCATCATCGCGAGCGTCGGCTATGTTTTTTTCGGAAATTATGCGAAGGGCACGATCCAAAGCCTTAAAAACAATAAATACCAGAATAGAGAATTTCTCATTTCCGAACGGCTCCTCACCGAGCCGCGCGTCTTCGTCCATTATATCTCCCTCGTCCTTTTTCCTTTTTATACGCGGTATATCTTGGATTATGATTTTCCTCCGTCCCATTCTCTCTTCGATCCGCTGTCGACATTCTTCAGCCTGCTTTTTCTTTTAACGACCGTGGCCGTCGCGATCTTTCTCGCAAAGAAAAACAACGTTCTCTCCTTCGCTATCCTGGGCTTCTGGCTCGGCCACGCCGTCGAAGGTTCCTTTCTTAACCTCGAGCTCGCCTTCGAGCACCGGATGTATCTGCCCTCGGTGTTTTTCATATTTATTGCGGTTATCCTCGGCGCGGATCTTTTCGAAAAAGTCAAAGTCCCCCGACGGGCCGTCACGGTTTTCCTCGGCGTCCTCGTCGTTTATTTGGGAATCAATACGATTCTCCGGAACGAGATGTGGGCCGATCCGATCCGATTTCTAAGCCACAACGCGGCTAAAACGCCGAAAAATTTCCGCCCGCTTCATAATCTGGGTGTCACATACGGCATGCGCGGTGAATACGAGACGGCCTTGCTCTATTTTCAAAAAGCCCTATCCCTGTACGACAAAGCCCCGATCGTCTATTCGGGGATCGGCCAGAGTTATTTCGCCTTAAAAAATTATGAGGCGGCTATCCCTTATTATCAAAAAACGTTGGCCATGGGGTTGGCCTATCCCGACGTCTACGCCAATCTGAGCATCAGTCTTCTCCGGCTGAAGAAATTCGACGCCGCCGTCGAAATCGCCGCCCAAGGCTTGGCGAAACATCCGGATGATCCAAAAACCGAACTTACCGTCGGGAGCGTTTATTATTTCACCGTGCAGGAAATGGGTCCCAAGGGCGGCGAGCTGCTCAAAAAATACGGGTTCGATGAAGACCGGGCCTTTGCCCTGCTCGACGCCGCGTATACCGGCGGGAATCGGGATGTCGATGTTTATGTTAATTTGCCCCCGGCCTGCGTCAAGGCGGCCTTAAAAGAGAGCTCCCCGGAGCGCCGAACGTCCTGGCTGACGAAGGCGGAGCGCATCGCCGTCGAAGGAACGAGAGCGTTTCCTCAAGATCCCGACATCCGGAACAATCTCATCGGCATCTATCTCATGACGGGGCGATGGAAAATGGCCGCCGATCTCCCCGACGCCTCCCCGGATGACCTCAATAAGCTTTCCGTCTATCTTATTAACGTTGGCAAATTCCAAGAATCCCTGGGCGTTTTAAAAAAGGCCGAGGAGAAATTCGGTCCGGACCAAGTGATCGAATTCAACAGGGCGGTTTGCTATTATCAGACCGGTAGGGAGCCGGAAGCGGTGGTCACTTTCAAAAAAATCATGGCCAATACGTCTTCATCGTCCATTAAGTTCCAGGCCAATTATTTCATCCATGATTGGGAAGTCGTCCATGGTCGAAAATAAAACCCTGGGCGTCGTCGTCCCCGCCTATAACGAAGAGCTGCTCATCGGCGAAGTCCTGAGGACAATGCCCGATTACGTCGACAAGATCGTCGTGGTCGATGACCAAAGCAAGGACGGGACTCGACAAATCGTCCGGCAGCATATGGAAAAAGACCGGAGGATCCTTCTCCTCGAGCAGAAGAAAAACGCCGGAGTGGGAGCCGCCATCGTCGCCGGATATAAAAAATGCGTGGAGCTGAATCTGGATATGGCCGCGGTCATGGCCGGAGATCATCAAATGGATCCAGCCGAGCTGCCCAAGCTCCTTCGCCCGATCCTCGACGATCGCGCCGACTATGTCAAGGGCAACCGGCTGATCACGGGCGAAGCCTGGAAAATCATCCCCCGGGCAAGATATTTAGGGAACGCCTCCTTGTCTCTTTTAACGAAAATCGCCTCGGGCTACTGGCAGATCGCGGATTTTCAATGCGGGTACAGCGTCATCACCGGGGACGCTCTCCGCATTCTCGAGTTGGACAGGCTCTATCCCCGCTACGGCTATCCCAACCATCTCGTCGTCATGCTGAATATCTTCAACCTCCGGGTCAAAGACGTCCCCGTCCGGCCGATTTACAATATTGGCGAAAAATCCGGGATCAAGTTCCGGAAAGTCATTCCAAAGATCAGCTGGCTGCTCCTGAAGTGCTTTTTTTGGAGGCTCAAGGAAAAATACGTCATCCGCGACTTTCATCCCCTCCTCTTCTTCTACCTGTTCGGCTTTTTTCTCCTGCCGCTCGGAATGCTGTATGGGTTCTTCATCTTTTTCACCCGGGTCTTGCTCCGGGATATCGTCGCCCCGTCGAAATTCGTGAATTTCGCCATGACCTTGAGCACGCCCTTCGGGATGCTGATCGATATCATTCTCATCCTGGCCGGCCTCCAGTTCCTGCTGTTCGCGATGTGGATCGACATGGAGTACAACCGGAATTTGAATTCGTGAAAGTTCTCTTTCTGACCACGTCGTTCCCCCGCGCTCCCGGCGATTACGCCGGCGTTTTCGTCTACCATTTGGCCGAGCACCTGGGCCGGCGCGGATGCCGGATTTCCGTCGTCACGCCCAACGACGGGCGGCAAAGAAGGGACGAGGTCCGGAACGGGATCGAGATTCACCGCTTTCCATTTTTTTTAAATAAAAAAAGGAGCTTTCTCTTCGAGGGAGGAGGGATACCGGCGCATCTTCGCCGGAATAAATTCCTTCTTCTTCTGATGCCCTTTTTCCTGGCGGCGTTCCTTAAGGCGGCGCTCCGTGAAGCGAAGCGGGCCGACCTCGTCCATTGTCAGTGGCTCCCTCTCGGCCTCCTCGGCCTGATCGTCAGGCGCGTCCGGAACAAGGCTTTCGTCGTCACCGTCCGGGGAAGCGACAAGACGTTTTTCCGACGGCCGCTGCGTTTTCTCCTTCGGGCAATCCTCCGGGATGCGGGCGCCGTCGTCTTTGTCGGCCAGGAACTCATGGCCGGCCTTCCAGCCAACGCGAAATTTTTTGTCATCCCGAACGGCGTGGACGTCGGCGTAAAGAAACATTATCCTCTGAATGTCCCGGGCAAGATCATCCTCTATGTCGGAAATTTATCCCGGAACAAATCCGTTGAAACTCTGGTCCAGGCCGCGGCGTTAATGAGAGACGAGATGGATTTCTCCGTTGTGATCGTCGGCGACGGCCCGGAACGGGGACGCTTGGTGTCTCTCGTCAAAGAGAACCGGCTCGACGGCCGGGTGCTGTTCTTGAAGATTCTGGCCCAGGAAGAGATCTTCTATCTCATGGACAAAAGCACGATTCTGGTCATGCCAAGCCTCAGCGAAGGGCGGTCGAACGTCCTCCTGGAGGCTTTGGCCTCCGGGTTGCCGGTCGTCGCCTCGAGAATCGCCGAGAATGAGGAACTCATCCACGACGAACAAACGGGATTGCTCTTTGAACCTCAAAACAGCAGGGATTTGCGGGATAAAATCAGCCGCTTGCTGACGGATCCGGCCTTGAGAGAAACCATGTCGAGAAATGAAAAGCGCTTTATCCGAGATAGCGGGCTGACTTGGGAAGCCACGGCCCAAGCTTACCTCAACCTCTATCACGACACGCTGCTCAAGGAGGCGTCATGAATCTCAAAAAAAAGCTTATCATCGAGATTCCGCTCGTCATTTTTATCCTCGCCGCGGGGTTCTTTATTCTTCGAACGATCTCCGCCCGCTCCATGTTTCCGTTTAAAGAGCAGCCGGACGTGACGGAAATGACCAAATTTCTCCTCGCTGAGAAGGATCCGGCGAAACAGATCGCCTATCTCAAACAATTCGTCAAGGACCATCTCAACGTCACGGAAGTTCAGCGGGCTTATCAGGATATCATGCTCCAGTTTGGCCGGGGCGAGGAAATCGCCAAAGAATACCGCGAATACCTAATAAGAAATCCCGAAGATCCGATGTTCAATTATCTCTTCGGAAGGCTTGCCGTCGGCAGCGCCGCCGAAGGGTGCTATAAAAAATCGCTGGAGACCGACGAAAACTATTACTGGGGGCATCTTGGCCTGGCTTATTATTATTTCAACGATGCGGCTCCAAGGAAGGCCGACCTGGCCAAAGACCACTTGGCCAAAGCCCTCAAAATCGACAAATCCAAGCCGCATGCCTACTTTAGCCTATTAACCATCTACCGAGCGGAAAAGAATAAAACAAAAGCGCTTGAGATGCTGGAGATTTTGACCAAATTCTTCCCGGATAGGGATTATCTGTTCCTCGAATACGCCGATTTGAAGTTCCCGGATAAGCTGGAACACAAGAAAGCTTTGGAAAAGAAGCTCATGAAAATCCCCCATAGCTCGTTGATCGAAAAGGCCCTGGCGGATTTAGCCCTGGCCGAAGGGCAGTGGGATGAGGCTCAGCGGTATCTGGAATCAACCTTGAAAGATGAAAAATTTGATCATCAGCTATGGATGATCGCTCATTATCAGCTCGCTGAAATTTTTGGGAAAAAAAAAGATTCGGCCCAAACCCTGGCCCATTTAAAGGACGCTGTAAAAAACGGCTGGCAGGAATATGCCGGGACCCGAGACAACCCCAATTTCTCCTTTCTCCGGGACAACGCGGAATTCAAAAGCCTGCTCAAAGGCATAGAGCCCAAAAAAACCGAGCCTTCAAAGACGGCCCCGGTGGAGAAAATATAAGCTTCGGAAGCTGACCGGGGTTTATAAGCATCCATGTGCGGAATCTGTGGAATTCTCAATCTGTCCGATCGACCGGTCGATTCCCCTCTTCTGGAGCGGATGGCGTCCTCTCTGACTCACCGAGGTCCCGATGATGCCGGCTACTATGTCCATGACCGGATCGGCCTCGGCCATCGCCGGCTGAACATCATCGACCTGGACACCGGGCACCAGCCGCTCTTCAATGAAAACGGGCGATACGTCCTCATATTCAACGGAGAGATCTACAATTATCTCGAGCTCCGGCGGGGCCTGGCCGAGCGCGGCCACGTGTTTTCGACGAAAACGGACACGGAGGTCATCCTTCATCTTTACGAAGAAAAACAAGAACGCTGCCTGGAGGACCTCCGGGGGATGTTTTCCTTCGCCCTCTGGGACGATGAGAAAAAAGAGCTCTTCTTCGCCCGCGACCGGCTGGGGAAAAAGCCGTTCTTCTATTATATGGACGGCGAGCGATTCCTCTTCGCCTCGGAAATCAAGGCCATCCTCAAGAACGAGATTTCCCTCGACCTCGACCCGGACGCCGTCTTTGATTTTTTCAAGTATCAATTCATCCCCTCTCCCCGGACCATTTTCCGGAAGATCCGAAAACTCCCCCCCGGGCATTTCGGCAAAGTCTCGAAAAACTCGTTCGTCCTCAAGAGGTATTGGGATATTCCGGTCAGGGAAGACGGCTTCCAGGGAAGGTCTTTAGCCTCCCTGGAGGACGAGCTTGACTCCCTTTTATCTGAAGCCACGAAAATCCGGTTGATCAGCGACGTGCCCTTGGGGGCGTTTTTAAGCGGAGGGCTGGATTCCAGCCTGGTCGTGGCTTTGATGAAAAAATATTCGAACGCGCCGGTCAAAACGTTTGCCATCGGATTCAAGGAAAAGTCCTATGACGAGAGCGGGTTCGCGGCGCGCGCCGCCCAGGCGATTCAAACCGACCACAAAAAATTCGATGTTGAATATCGAATCTTGGACATCCTCGAATCCCTCGTTGCGCATTTTGACGAGCCGTTCGGAGATTCCTCGGCCATCCCGACGTATTATCTTTCCCAATTCACCAGAGAGAATGTGACCGTGGCCTTGTCGGGTGATGGTGGAGACGAGCTCTTCGGCGGCTACCGGAGATATATCGCTCATAAGCTCGGCCGGTTTTTCACCCGAATCCCGTCTGGAATCCGCAAATTCGCCTTCGAGAATCCGGTCAAAAAATTGCCCGTCCGCTCCGGTTACTACGGCAAAAGCCTCACCAAGAAGCTGAAATTGTTCGCTAACGCCAGCCATAGAATCGAGTCGGGACGCTTTTATCTGCCCCAGATTTTTGAAGAACCTGAGGTGAGAAGCGTTTTTGGGGACCGGCGCCTTCGCCTCCGGACTCACGCTTATGACGATCTCATGTATGCCGAGTTTCGGAAGGTCGATCGTTTTGACGATTTGACCAAGCTCATGTGGTTCGACCTCCATTACTATCTCCCCGACGATATTTTAGTCAAGGTCGATCGGATGAGCATGCGCCATTCGCTTGAGGTCCGGGCGCCGTATTTAGACCAGCGCGTCGTCGAATATGCGTTCAACCTTCCCCTGGAATTCAAAATCCATCGCTTGACCGGAAAATATATCCTTAAGAAAATCGCCCGGAACTATCTCCCCCGGGACATCGTGGCCAGGAAAAAACAGGGCTTCATGGTTCCCCTCGATGCCTGGTTCAAGGCGGAGCTCATTCCGCTGTTTACCGAAAAGGTTCTGAATAACGAAATGTTTGAGCGCGCCGTCGTCGAGAGGATCTTCCGGGACCACATGTCCGGCCGGGACGATTATTCCGTCAAAATGTGGCTCCTGCTGTCCTTTGCTATTTTTATGGATACTCAAAAGACATCGTAGCGCTTGGAAGATAGGAAAGGCAAGGAGGGCGGCTCATTTAAGCCGGCGGGTCGAAAAGCAAAGGCAGCCTTCGTCGTCAATGTATTGATAGATCGTGACCCGGGTCCGGATGATCGAATTTTCGTAAGCTGCCGCGATCGATTTGATATAGTCTTTCGTCTCCGGATAGGGAGGAACGCCGTTGAATTTTTTCACGGCTTCCTGGCCGGCGTTATAAGCGGCCAGAACATAATCCCGCCGTCCCTCATAAAGGCGGACCAAGTCTTTCAGATATTTCGCTCCGCCTTCTAAATTATCCTGAGGATCAAAGACATCTTTCACGCCGTAGAGCTGAGCCGTCTCCGGCATAAGCTGCATCAAACCCGCCGCTCCTTTGGAGGAGACGGCGCGGCTGTCGTAAGCGGATTCAGTTCGAATGATCGCATGGATCAAGGTGGCGGGAAGATCGTGCCGGGCGGCGGTCTTGTCGATGAGCGCATTCAAGGATTCCCGCGATAGGGCAGCCCCCCAACCGGCGTTCTGTCCAAGAAGGAGCAGAAAAAGCGGCGCCAGAAGTGTTTTCACCGTTCGCTTCATGCTCATATTCATGCCGCTCATCATAATGCCAAAAAAACGCTGACTTTTCAAGAGGCAAAAGCTTTTGCCCGTTGAGCGCGCTCTGAAGGAGAAAAAGGGGACGGTCCTCTTATTATCAGATTGAAAGAAAAACAAGATGATAAAGTTTGACAAAGTTCGGCTTTGTTCTAAAATGAAAATCTTGTTTACTATTCGCCTTCGCCGCGGTTTTCCTGAGATGGTTTCGCGCGGAACAGCTTAGTAACTAAAATGAAAAAAATCCTCTCCCTGTATTACCGCCCTAAGCCCGGCGGCTTTTGCAAGCGGCTGACGATGGCCTATGAGGCCTTTGCCGAGCAGGGATGGGAGGTGCATTATCTCAGCCTCGAAGAATTTTCCGTTCGTCATACGAATATTCATCATCACAAGATCCCGATGCCTTTCAAGAAGCGGGAGGATGTCTTTTTTTGGCTGAATTTCTTCGTGGTCTCCGTCTTCGCTTTGGCCCGGGCCCAGGCGCGCCTCGCCGCCGACGCTATTGTCGTTTTCGGCCCCTTCTATTCCTTTATCGCCGCCCCGTGCCGGCTTTTTCGGAAGGCACGGATCATTCTCTTCTCCCGGGGAGAGCTTCTCAAAAGCCTCGCGGAGACGCGAACCGGGATCGGCAAGCCATTCATCCTAATGGCCTATCGATGGGTCAGGCGGATCGGCTATCAAGCCTCCGACGCCATCATCTTCAACTCGAAAAGCCTGGCGGAGAAAGCCAAAAAGGAGTTCCCTTCCAAGAAGGACAATATCGCGGTCCTGCTCAACGATATTCCGCCCCTTCCGCCTCGCCTGAAAAGCGAAGCTTTGGCCGCGCTCAAGAAAGAATTCTCCCTGGGGGACCATCCTTTTATCCTGATCTCGGTCGGCCGCCTTCATCCCGGAAAGAATTTGGAGTTTCTTTTGAGGATCTTTTTCCGGGTTCTCGAAAAAACCCGGGCGGAGAATATGTTTCTCTTCATCGTCGGCGACGATCCCTTGACCGGCGCTTCGGAAAAAGCGAAGCTCGCGTCCCTGATCGACGCGCGTGGCCGGGACCGGGTCTTCGTGACCGGCTGGCGGAGCGACGTGGACGCCTTCTATGCGGCGGCCGACATCTTTCTCATCCCCTCCAGGCACGAAGGCTCGCCCAATTCTCTCCTGGAGGCATTGGGCTATGATCTTATTTGCCTGGGAAGCACCATCGAGGAAATCAGGGAAATCCTCGATAACGATGAGCTGGTTTTTTCCCTGGATGACACAGGACTGGAAAAAGCGGCCAATTCCATGATACGATTTTATCAAGAGGAAGATTATCGGCGCCATCTTCAGTCGATCTGTTCAGGCATCAAGAAAAGATTGACATTCGACTGGAAGAAAAGATTGTGTCAGATTGTCGATCAGACCCCCAAAAGCGCGGGGCCTTGAAGAGGAGATCATGAAAGACATGGTGGAAAATAGTCATAAAGGCTCAAAAATTCTTGTCATCGGCGGGGCCGGTTTCATCGGCTCTCACGTCGTTGACGAGCTCCGTAAAGAGGATGTCGGCGAGATTGTCATCTATGATAATTTCAGCCGGGGGTCTGGGGACAATCTCGAAGAGGCCTTGAAAGATCCGCGCGTCAAGGTGTTTGAGCTTGGCGGGGACATCCTCCAGACGGATATCCTGAATGAAGCCATCAAGGGCAAGGATTACGTTTTCCACCTGGCGGCCCTCTGGCTTCTCCACTGTTATGACTATCCGCGCAGCGCTTTCCATGTCAACATCGAAGGGACGTTCAACGTACTTGAGGCCTGCGTCAGGCACCAAGTGAAGAAGTTGATCTATTCCTCTTCCGCTTCCGTTTACGGGGACGCCGTCGAGCTTCCCATGAATGAGGATCACGTCTATAACAATAAAACATTTTATGGCGCCACGAAGATCGCCGGTGAGCACATGAGCCGAGCATTTTTTCACAGGTACGGGCTGAAATCCGTCGGCCTCCGCTACATGAATGTGTACGGAGCCCGGCAGGATTACAAAGGGACCTACATCGCGGTCATCATGAAAATTCTCGACCGGCTCGACCAGAATCTCCCGCCCATCATTTATGGCGATGGCTCGCAAGCATATGATTTTATTTATGTTACAGATGCGGCTAGGGCGAATGTCTGCGCCCTGAGGTCCCCGGCGCACGACGCTTTCTACAATGTCGGGTCGGGCGTCCAAACGAGCATCAAAGAATTGGCCGAAATGATTCTCGAGATCACCGGAAGCCGCTTGAATCTGCTGTATGAGCGGGCGGGCCAAACATTTGTGATGAATAGGATCGGCGATCCCCAAAGAGCCGAAAAAGAGCTGGGGTTCAAATATCGCATCGGGCTGAAGGAAGGCCTTCGGGCCCTCATCGACTGGCGGAACACCCATAAAGACATCGTCGCCAAGAGGAGAGCGAGGGGCTGAATGTGCGGGATTGTCGGCATCTACCGACCCGGCGGGGAGCCGATTGCTCATAAGGTCATCAAAAAGATGAGCGATGCCGTCGCCCATCGGGGGCCCGATGGCGAAGGGCATTTTGTTGACGTGGACATCGCCCTTGGCCACCGGCGGCTGGCCATCCTCGACCTCACGGCGGCCGGCAGCCAGCCCATGTCCACGACGGATGGGCAGTTCGTGATCGTTTTTAACGGCGAGATCTATAATCATCAGGATCTGCGGCATCAGCTTCGCGAGCACGGGCATCGTTTCGTTTCCCGAACGGATACGGAGGTTTTGCTCCACGGCTACAGGGAATGGGGCCCAGCGATCATCCCTAAATTGAACGGCATGTTTGCCTTCGCCTTATGGGATGCGAAGCAGCGCGAGCTCATCATCGCCAGGGATCGCTACGGGATCAAGCCGCTGTATTTTTGGCGCAACGAGGGCGAGTTCGTCTTCGCCTCCGAAATCAAGGCTATCCTCCAGCATCCGCGATACCGGACCGAACTCAATTACGACGCGCTGAACGAATATTTTTCCTTCCAGAATCTTTTTCGATTCCATACGCTATTCAAGGGCATCGAGATGCTGGAGCCCGCTCGGATCCTGCGCATCAAAAGAACGGGCGAGGTGGAATCGCTGACCTATTGGGATTTTGACTTCGCGAAACCCGATCCAACCATGACGGAGCAAGACGCCTACGAAGGGACGCTCCGGCTGTTCCAGGAAGCGGTCTCACGCCAGCTGATGGCCGATGTCCGGGTCGGTAGCTACCTGAGCGGCGGGATGGATTCCGGCTCGATCACCGCCGTGGCCTCCCAGGACATCCCGAGGCTGGCGACCTTCACGTGTGGATTTGATATGTCGACGGTCTCTGGGCGCGAAGCCAACTTCGACGAACGCCGGGACGCTGAGCTGATGGCCAGCGCCTTTCGGACCGAACATTACGAGCAGGTCATCAGCGCGAGCGATCTCTCCTGGTCCATGCCCCGGCTCGTCTGGCATCTGGAAGACCTACGGCTGGGGATGTCGTATCCCAATTTTTACATTGCCCGGCTCGCCTCGAAGTTTGTCAAAGTCTGCCTGAGCGGCGGCGGCGGGGACGAACTCTACGGCGGATATCCATGGCGGTATTACAGGATCTTGCGCTCGGTGAACCAGGAAGAATTTTTCCGAGAATACTACGGTTTTTGGCAGCGACTGGTTCCCGACGATGACAAAAGGGAGCTGTTCACGCCGGCCGCCTTTCATCGGTTGGGCGAGTCGCGAGATACTTATGACATCTTCCGAAGAGTCTTCACCTTCAATCCCAACCTGAAATATGACACCCCGGAGGACCATATCGCCAATTGCCTGTATTTTGAGGCCAAGACGTTTCTGTTGGGCTTGTTCATTCTCGGCGACAAACTGTCCATGGCCCATGGCTTGGAAGAACGCTTCCCCTTCCTGGACAACGACCTGGTCCAATTCGCCCAGCGCATTCCCATCCGATATAAATTGTCAAACTTGGAAAAAATGAAGCGCATGGACGAGAACGAGGCGAAAAAACTCAGGAGATTCCAGCTTCAATTCGACGACGGGAAGAATGTCCTGCGCCAGGCGATGCGCCGGTTCATCCCCGATCATATCGTCAATCGGCAGAAACAAGGGTTCTCCGCTCCCGATGAGTCTTGGTACAGGGGGGAAAACCTTCATTATGTGAAAGAGATCCTCCTCAATCAGCGGGCTTCGTCCAGGGAAATCATCGACGTGAAATACATCGAGAAAATCATCGACGAGCACGTGAACCGGAACATAAACCACCGGCTGTTAATCTGGTCCTTCCTCAGTTTCGAATGGTGGTGCAAGATATTTCTCGATGGCTATGACGTCGATTCGGCTGGTCACATCTAAGGAGAAGAGAACAGATGATTCCGATCACGAAACCGGTCTTTGATGAGACCGACCTGGCCATCATCCAAGAACCCCTGAAATCGGGATGGGTGGTTCAGGGACCTTACGTCAAACAATTCGAGGATCTATTTTCCCGATTCACGGGCGCCGCCCATTCTATCGCTACGACTTCCTGCACGACGGCCTTGCACATCGCGATGGCCGCTCTGGGCGTGAAACCGGGAGACGAAGTCCTCGTTCCTGCCTTTACGTGGGTGGCCACGGCGAATTGTGTCGAGTATCTCGGCGCCAAACCTGTCTTTGTTGATATCGATTTAGAAACATTCAATATCGATATCCATAAAATCGAAGAGAAGGTGACCCCTCGAACAAGAGGCATCATTCCCGTTCACCTTTTCGGTCTGGCGGCCGATATGGAGGCCATCGGAACGATCGCCCGAAAACACGGCCTGTTCGTCGTCGAAGATGCCGCCTGCGGCTTCGACACATGGTTCCAGCAGCGACACGTGGGGACCTTCGGCGATTTCGGCTGCTTTTCCTTCCATCCCAGAAAGGCCATCACGACAGGGGAAGGCGGCATGATCACGACGCAGGACCCTGCCCAGGACGAGCTCTGTCGAAGCTTGCGTGACCATGGGGCCTCCCGGTCTGATATGCAACGCCACAAGCAAAAATATTCGTTTTTGCTGGCCGAATATCGGCACCTTGGCTATAATTTCCGGATGACGGACATCCAAGGCGCTCTTGGCGTCTCGCAAATGATGAAAGCGAAGAAAATCATGGCGGAGCGGAGAAAAACGGCTCACGCTTATGACAGGCGATTAAAGGAGATGTGGTGGATTCAACGGCCCTGGAGGCATAAAGATTACATCCATGGTTATCAGTCTTATGTCTGTCTTTTCCGTCCGGAAGATGCGAGCCTGAAAAATTGGAAAAAAATCTTCATGCGCCGAAATAAAATCATGGCGATCCTGGAAAAAGAGGGGATCATGACGAGACAGGGAACACACGCCGCCGCTCTCGCCGGCTACTACGCGGATAAATATTCCCTTCGTCCCGAAAATTATCCGAATGCATTTTTAGCAGAGAAATTGACAATATCGTTACCGCTCTATTTTGGGATGAATCCATCAGACGTGGATTTCATAGGAACGGCGTTGGATCGCGCGTTTAAGAGCCTCTGAGAAAGGGCCGGAAACAAACCATGTCCGCGCTCGATAAATTGAAGATTGACGTTTCCGCCATTCCTGAGACTTCAAAAGTATCGCCGGCTCAGTCTCAAACCGAAAAGAGTTTTGCCTTTAAATGGGCGCGGCGGACCAGCTATGAATCGGCGGCAATGAAAGACTTTTCAAAGAAATGGCTGATGGAGCGATATTGTGAGAATGATATGCGGCGGCTGGATCAATGGCTGGCCGGCGGCCGAAAAATCATCCTCGACGTCGGCTGTGGTTCCGGTTATTCGGCCCTTTTGTTTTTTGGAGAGCGCCTTAACGACCATGATTATCTCGGGATTGATATCTCCGACGCGGTCGAGGTCGCCAAAATGCGTTTTCGTGAGGCCGGTTATCCTGGAGATTTTTTGAAAATGGACATCCTGAATATCCCGATTCCCGAGAATTCGGTGGATATCATTTTTGCCGAAGGCGTTCTCCACCATACATCGAGCACGGAAGAGGCTTTAAAATATCTCTCTCGAAAATTGAAAAAGGGAGGGCGTTTCTTATTTTATGTTTACGCCAAGAAAGCCGTCATCCGGGAATTTACGGACGATTATATTCGCGGACAGATCCATCCCCTGGGCGACGACGAAGCATGGAAGGCCCTCGAGCCTCTGACACAATTAGGCAAATCCCTGGGAGACCTAAACATCGAGCTGGACATTCCGCAGGATATCCCCTACTTGGGGATTCATAAGGGGCGTCTGAGCATCCAGCGATTTTTCTATTGGCATATATGCAAGATGTTCTATCGCCCAGAATTCTCGATCGAAGAGATGAATCATATCAATTTTGATTGGTTTAGACCTTCGAACTGCCATCGCCACACGCCGGAGGAGATTCGGCGGTGGTGCCAAGAGGCGGGGCTGACGATTGAGCGCATGAATGTTCAGGAGTCGGGCATCACCGTTGTTTCTCGCAAATCTTGATATATGTGTCCGTTACAGCCCAAGGGCGAGATGAATGCGGTTTGAGGAGGATTCCCATGGATAAGAAATCACGGAGAAACTCCGACGAAATAAAAATCCGAATCGATGAACTACGAGATGATTGGAAACAGCTTCAAAAAGAGATCCATTCGCAATGGAAACGGACTCTCCCCTTTGGAGACTACATTGTCGACCGATGGGAAAAGGCCCGGTTGTTAGGGTTTGGGAGGGGAAGCAGTATTTATGACAGTTCGTTAGTTTTCGGGGACGTTAAAGTCGGCGAGAAAACGTGGATCGGTCCGTTTACGATTCTCGACGGCTCAGGCGGGCTCGAAATCGGGCAATATTGTTCCATTTCAGCGGGAGTTCAAATCTATTCACACGATTCTGTCAAGTGGGCTCTTTCAGGCGGTCAAGAGAAATATGAACTTGCACCAACAAAAATCGGCTCACGATGTTATATCGGTCCTAATACGATCATCGTCAAAGGTGTCACCATTGGAGACGGCTGTATCATCGGGGCTAACAGTTTAGTATTGTCAGATATCCCTGCCGGTCGAAAGGCTTTTGGCAATCCCTGTCGCGTTGTCGACACGATATCCGCAGCGAAATAATCATTCGATATCAAACATCCATGAAGAAAGCGATTCTGAAATATCCTTTTTTGATGCAGATGGGCCACGGTTTTCTTGCCTTTTATCGCGGGATGTTCGGCCTCCTGCGGGGGCGACGAGGGTCATGGGATCATCTTCGATCATCGTGGTCCTTTGTCCGTAGATGTTCATCGATATCGGGTCATCCGATCAACGTCACCCTGGAACCGATTAACGCCTGCAATCTGAGATGTTCTGTGTGCGAAACGGGGGCGGGTATTCTGGGGCGATCCCCCCAAGCGATGACCTTCCCAGAGTTTCAAAGAATCATTGATAAAATCTCCCCCCACACGAATACATTGATGTTCTATTTTATGGGCGAACCGTTCCTTCACAAAGACGCTTATCGAATGATTCGCTATGCCAAAAAGAAAAACATCCCCTTTGTCACCTCCTGCACGAACGGCGATGTCGTGAATCCTGAGAAACTGATCGAATCGGAGATTGATGAAATTAACTTTCAAATCGGAGGCATCACTCAACAAACCCATCAAACGTATCGCCAGGGAAGCCGGTTGGATCGTGTTTTGGACAATCTCGAAAAGACGGTTCTCGCGCGAAATCAATCTGGGGCAAAAACACAAATCGTTTGTGGTTTTATTTTGATGAAGCATAATGAACATGAAGCTCAAGCGTTCCAGAGCATGATGGCGAAAATCGGAGTCGATCGGGCTTTGATTGTCGATCCCTGTGTTCGGAATATCGAGCAAGCGCAGCGCATGCTGCCGCGCGATCGGACGCATTGGGCCTACGATCCGGCCGCCTTAGAGCGAGGAATTTTAAAACCGCGAATATCACCAAGGAATAGCTGTCCCTGGATTTATTATTCCCTGACCGTCCAGGTGAACGGCGACGTCGTGCCCTGCTGCCGCGATCCGAAGGGCCAGTACATCATGGGCAATCTGCTCCGGCAGGATCTCGACGAAATCTGGAACGGGAAAAAGTTCCAGGACTTCCGAAAAAAATTGTTGACGGATCAAAAACATATCGACATCTGTCGCTTGTGTTCGGGCTTCGGCGTGAGCCGGGTCAAATAGCCGTGCGCATCGCCAATTTCTTGAACTCCTGTCTCAAGGATCTCGAGGCGAAGGGGAACCTAGGGTCAGCTCCCAAGCTTTACAATCCCAAAATGTCCGCGGAGCATGTCGTTCTCTTCACCTTGTGCCCGGAGGATAAGAAATACGCCCAAGATTTTGGCCCTTGGAATATCGAGATCTTCCCTTTTGTCGATCTCAAGACCAAGGGATATAGTCCGCAGAATCTTGTCAAGATCCTAAGGGCCCCTTTTATCTCCTACAAGAAGATTAAAAAAGCGAGGATCGACGTGATCCGCGGCAGGCTTCCTTACTTTGCAAGCCTCGTCGGATGTCTGGCCGGAAGAATGTCGAAGACGCCGACGATCGTCTCTCTGGGCGGGAACAACCGTCTCCCGCAGGAACGGAGCAAAACATATCATTATGGCAGCAAGATGATCTCCTACACGATGGAAAAATGGACTCTCATTCTCTGCCACGTCATCCTGGCCCCCAATCAATACACGAAACGCTACGTGGCCTCGATTATCGGGAAAAGGAGAGCGGAGAAAAAGGTCCGGGTCATCCCCTGGATCATCGATAGAGAGGGCTCGCTCGAGGACAGCCATGAGAACGTCCCCGAGCGGCTCGGTTTGAACCTCACCTTGCCCTTCGTTCTCGTCATCGGCTTCATCAATCCATACAAATATTCCGACATCATGTTCAAGGTGGCGGAGGCCTTGTTCTCCGGCGGTCCGCAGGACCTCCAATTTGTTTTTTGCGGGGACGGCCCCCTTCGCGAAACGGGCGAATTCCTTCTCCAACGATATGAAAACGCCCGCTTTCTAGGCTGGCAACCGTATCCCGTCGTGCAGGCCTTGATAAGAAAAGCGGCCGTGGTTTTGGTTCCGATGTCGGGCTTCGTCCTGCTCGAAGCCGCAGCGGCGGGCCGGCCCGTTGTTGCTTCGAATATCGAATGGCATGGCGAATTAGTGGAAGACGGTGTCAGCGGATTCCTGGTCAAGCCGGTATCCGTAGACGACTGGGTCCGGAAGATCAGGCTCGTGTTGGGAAATCCGGAGCTGGGTCGGACGATGGCCGAAAACCTGGGAAAAAAATTTCGCTCGAAATACGATCCGGATATCCTGATCGACGAGGAGATTGAGCTTTATCGAAGCCTCGTTCAAAAAAAGCGAAAGATCAAGCTCCCTTCCTCGTATCCCTCAAAAAAGTCTGGAATCCTCCGTTGACGAACTGGAGCGCGGAACAGGATCGGCGAGTGGATGCGTCTTTAGAGCGGTTGGATGCCATCTTCCGTGATCCGTGCGTTCTGCGACGCATTTGGGGGCATCTCGATGAGATGATCCTCCAGCACCATGTTTACAACGGTCTGGTCGCGTATAAGCCCGAGGATAGGATCACGATCGTCGATATCGGTTGCGGGGGAGGCGAATTGATCCATATGCTGTCTATTTATTTCAAGAACGCTAAATTATTCGGTATCGATTACAATCAACGATCCATCATCAGGGCGCAAGACCTTCTCGGCCATCGTGCCTCGTTGGTGGCAGGGGCATACGACGACGTTTTCTCGGAGGTCCAGGAGGCCGATCTGGTCTTTTGCTCCGAGGTCTTCGAACACGTGGAAGATCCCAGCCATCTCTTATCCACGCTTTCCCGGCTTGTCAAACCCGGCGGTTATCTGTCGCTTTCAACGCCGTCCGGATGGATGTGGTGGCTCCCGAGCCTATCCGGATTTGTCAAGCTGTTCCGATCGCCCAAAAAATTCCACGATCTCTATCTGACGCCCGAGACACATTGGAAAGCGGCGCTATCCATCCACCCGGCCGTGCGGCCGAAAAAGCTAAGGGCGCTTTTAAAGCGCGAAGGGTTCCGCATAAAACTCCGCAGGAGCGCGCTGTGGAGGATGAACATTAACGGCGTCATTTACTGGTTTTTTTCGTTATATGCCCGGAAGCGTCCAATTCACGCTTCCCGGGTTTTTGAATCCTATTACCGATTTCTGGACGCCTTGATGAACATCTGTCCCTTATTCCGCGTCTTCGAAACGCGGATCATCTTATTGGCGCAAAAAGAACCCGACAAGATCTAATGGACGTCCTCATCCTCGCCCCAAAAGACGCCCTAGGGGTTATGGATCCTGGCGTATCCCAATATGAATTCCATGGAGCCGGCGGCTTGATCTCGTGGCCGAGAGATTTTCACGCCCATTTAGGTCCCGTCGGAGCTTGGAATTTCTTTTTGAGACTTGGCTATAGGCCTCGATGGATCACTTGGAGCGCGCTCGCCGCAGAGAAGCCTGCCGAAAACCTCTTGGTCGTCTCCTCGTTGGGGCGATGGACATCGACCCAAGTCACTGCGCTTCAGCAATGGACGAGGAACGGAGGGACGCTTCTCGCGGCCGGGGTTTCCCCCCATTGGTTTGAATTCTGGGGTTTCGACGCCGAGAGGGCGTCGTTCCAGACCATCGGGCGTCCCGAGGGCGCTTTGGGAGTCCAATATTGCAAGGAGGGGGACGCTTCCGTTTGGGCGCCGGCCGAACAGCCTTATCTTCGTCCGGGATGGGAGGAATTGCCAGCCGGAGTCAAACCTTATGGACGTCTACTCTTGATCCTAGGGGAGCGATCTTCCCCTAAAAGAGCGCTCAAGACAGACTTGGGGGTTCCGGTCCTATGGCAAAACGGCAATGCTTTCTATTTGAACGGGAATCCCTTCGCCGGATTTCAAGCTTGGCTCCAGGGCCAATCAGACCTTTCTTCCTGGCTCGGGTGGCGCCATCGGCTTTTCTGGCTTGATCAATGGGTCGCGGACCTTCAAAAACTCCTTCTGGATGCGGGCATCTTATCCTTGGTGCGGCCCAAACAACTTGAGGGTTTTTCGCGGATTTCGATCGTTTTTCGCCACGACGTCGATGCGTCAAAGGACAGGACGTATTTGGAAGTCGAAGAAAAATCCCACGTCCCCGCGACCTATGCGATTCTCAAAGATCTCCACACGCGCTTTTGGACACGGGCTCTCAAAGCTTCCTCTACCGCCGAAAGCGCTCTTCATTACAATACGATTCAGAACGATCTCTTTTCGCAAATCGCCCGCAGGTTCCAGAAGCGGACGAATACATATCATCCGGCCCGTCGCCAAATCGCCGGAAAAGGCATCCTCCGTCAGGTCGGCTGGGCCAGGAGACAAGGAATCGGCGTTCAGACACTCCATCGGCATGGCCCCTTTCTGATCTATCCAGAATGGATCGACGCCATGGATCACGTTTTCAGCCAGAATCCGGATATTTCAGGATCCTCCTCCTTGTTTCGATCACGACTTTTGAGATATGGACAAGAGGATCTAGCCAACGGGGATGGAGCCCTGCCTCCATTATCCGAAGTCCAATTTCCGTTGTGGTTCCCATTTAAGCTGGCCCATGCCGGATATCAGGGCCGGCCTTTGAGAGGCTGGGAAAGCGCCCATGTGATGGAAGTTGCTCCCGAGGCCTTCATGGAAATGATCGAACAGACGGAAGAGTTGGACCTTCCGTATTTTGTTTTCACTCTAAATTTTCACCCGGCCCATGCCTTGCGGCCCACGTTCGCGCCGGGGGGATGCATCGCATGGTTCAAAAAGATCCTCGAATTCATTCAGGAGCAGCGATACGACATATTTACGCTTCGCGGCGTCTATGAAAAATTAAATCATATATTCCATGCCGATTATGATCGCGCAGGGTAGAGCGGACGACGGATAATTTTCTGTTGGAAAGGGAATTCGCCCCCGGAAATTAAGCTCGGTCGTTTGCTGAAACATAGTATACTGAGATAGCGAAATGCCAAGGATCGCGCTCGTTGTTGCTCCAAAGGATTCCTAATATGGATGTTCAATTTGTCGATTTTCATGATATTCCCGTACCGATCTGGAACACATTTGTGGATTCATGCGACGAATGCTGGGCCTATCATAAAGCCGAGTATATTCAAGTCGATATCGCCAACTCCCATTCCTTCGCCATTCTCGAAGGGGGGAAAATGTGCGGGGTTTGCGTGCTTTATTCAGGACGGGAAAGATTTGGACGAATCTTGAGGGGTCCGGGCTTGTCGCTTGATAATTCCGTGTCAAAGAAAAAGCTCTATCCGATTATCAAAGATTATCTGAAATCCCTGGCGAATCGAAATCGATGTTGCGCGATTCAATTTTCCTTCCCTATTCTTGCTCCCGCTTTTTCCAGGCTGGGATTTCTGAATTCCCATCTGCTCAATTTGGGATTTTCTTCCTCGTTGAGATGGGGTTACGGAATTCATTATCTTCCCTCCTACACGAATGTGTTGGATCTGAGAGGAACCGTCGAGGACATTTTTTCTGGATTTTCGAAGGGGCACAAGTGGGACTGTCATAAATGTGAAAAAATGACTCCATCATACGAATATCATGATGGCCATCTTGAAGACCGTTTATGGAACGATTATATTTCAATTCATCTCGAAACCTATGAGCGGACGGGAACGAAACCTTTTTCACGCGAATATTTGAACCGTCTCCGTTCATTCATAGAGCGGGGCTTGATGGCGCTGGGGAATCTTTACATCGGCACGGAATGCATCGCCAGTGTTCTATTAGTAACTTATAAAAAAAGGGCTTTTTATTTGGCGGGCGGTATTCGGGAGAATAAGGAGATAAGACATTGCGGAACTTATATCCACCTTCTGACGATAAAAGAGCTCAAGAATCGAGGATACGAGTATTATGAGCTCGGGCAATCGTATCCTTCGATTAAAGAAAGCAAGATGGGGAAGATCGGTGAATTCAAAGGGACGTTTGGCGGTGAAAAATGGCCAATTTTAGCGGGAGAATTGGTTGTTAATGAATTGGCTTATCTCCTCAGAATTATTTTTCCCAATTCAGCAAGACGAATTCTTCAAATAGAAAAAGCAAAATGGGGTCGAAAATCGTAATGATAAAAACGGAATTGAATTCATTGAGTAAGTATTTTGATCAGCGCAATACGATCTCAAAAAATCCGGCTTTTATCAATGCTTATGCATCGAGCATGGATCTCGATGAGAACAGCATTTATGATCCCATCGTCGAGGAAATTCAACTTCTTCTTTGCATAAAACCTTCCGACGCGGTCTTGGAGATTGGATGTGGAACGGGGGAAATCCTCAAAAGAATGAATGCCGATCCTATATCGCAAATATATATTCCGTCACGGCAAGAACAACCTTAGGCGAAGAATTAGAAGAAAACTTCGCTAGATTAAGATTAAAAGTTAGAAAGAAAGACAAGATATGATTTGCTCAATAAATAATCAAAAGGCCGTGAAATATGTCCGAACCCTCAAAATGAGAGAGTTGAACAAGGTTCTGGGGGCCAAGAAAAACGATATAGAAAATGCCCAGTTTTTCCTGACGAACGAGTTTAATAAAGACGCTCTAGTGCTTATCTCTGCTCGAGTCGGTATATATCTAGTTTTAAAAGCATACAATTTTAGGAAAGATGACGAAGTGTTGGTTCCCCAATATATAAGTCATTGTGTAATTGATATTGTTAAGAAGGTCTGCAGACCAGTTTACCGACTAACGGATAAGACGAAAGCGATTATTCTATTCCATCAATTTGGTTATCCGCAGAAAATGGATGAAATATATAAAATTATTGGGGGAAAGGATATTTTGGTAATTGAGGATTGCGCCCATTCTTTTTATTCCAGATATAAAGACAAACGGATTGGCTTATTTGGCGAAGCAGCAATTTTTAGTTTCCCCAAGATCTTTCCTACTATTTTGGGCGGATGCCTGATAACAGATAATACACGAATATTGAATTATGCCTACAATTATTTAAGACGCAATAAGTCATTTTGGAAAGAAATATATCATAATTTCATTTTAATCCCTACATTTATAAATGGGGCGGTTAAAAATCGTTGGATTAAATATGTCGCCGCTCTAATGGTGGCAAAAAACTGGAAGCTATTTCATAAGTTTCCCAATCCCAACGAATTAGTATGTCATCTTCTGGAAGAAAATATTAAAGATGTTGAATACCATGCCAAAAAAAGACAAGCTAATCTCAAACTTATTAAACAGAGACTTAAAGATTGTCAGTATCTCGATAAACTTGAAGAGGAATGTGAGGTGGTTCCCTTTGCGGTCCCTTATTTTTGCAGAGAGCCGGAAAGGATATGTGAGGAAATGGGAAAATTTAACATTTTGACCGGAGTTAACCAATTTGATATGAATCGAAATATCTTTTCCCCCCGTTATGAAAAAGTTATTGCTTTGCCAGTCCATCAAGATCTTTCAAGCGAGGAGATTAACTATATGTTGGAAGTTTTAAAATATGTGGAAAGTAAGATAAATAAAAAACATTAGGATATTTATTTGCATCGGAAATATAATTTTCAAAACAGTATGCATTATACAATAGAAAATTTAAAAGTCCATTTTGATAAACTGGCCGAACAATATAATGACGCACTTATAATAAATGCATATGCGTCCCCATGCTCTAAGGGTTATTTGACGGAGGAAGTCGTAGAGAATACGATAAGCGATGTAATTAATAAATTATTATTGGACCCTGCAGCGTCTTTGCTGGATTTGGGCTGTGGGAGTGGTTTTTGGACAAAACGCCTTGCAAATATTATTAGAGAAACTGTCGGCGTTGATATGTCGAAGAAAATACTTGAAATCGCCAAGAAGCAAAAGATTCCCAACGCAACTTTTATCTGTGGCGCAGGTCACAATTTGCCATTTCAAGAAAATTCATTTGACAGGATATTAAGCCTTTCTGTCTTTATGAATTTTCCTGATTATCATTATGCCAGGTCGGTTTTAAATGAAATGGTAAGGGTTACCAAGCCTGGGGGTATCATTTTGATAGCTAATAACCCCTCTTTGGAGAAGAAAGAAGAATTCTTGAAATATGTTGATTTGCAGCAATTGAAATTTGCAACTTCGCCAAATAGAGATGGTTTAGCCGCGGCGTGGCGAAAATTATCAAACTTAATCAGGCGAGTAAGAAATAAAATGATCAAAAACTGGGTAACCGTGCCTGCCATAAATGTCATCTATTATCCGGCAAGTATTTTTGAAGATTATTGCGCAGCTAAAAAACTGAATTGTGAAATACTCGAACGGAAAATTGAAGGCGATATTTACGCGCCTTTCAGGTTCGATGTCCGCATAACGGTTATTACATAGCGAATTCGTTATGGTTAGAGATTCGGCGTCCAAAACTCAGCCTCATCTGATGGGAGTAAAATTTTCTTTTTGGGATTATGATGAAATTGGTTTTTCGAATCTGGCTTTTTACCCCTGCCGGCTTCCGTGGAGCAGCGCAACGACGAAATATCATGTGATTTTGGTCAAATAAGACCGATCCGGTTCAATAACAATGCATAAAATTATTCGAAATTATCTATATTTGATTATTTCGTATGGGGCGACATCGATCTTAAACCTCTGCGCTTTGACCTTGCTCTCGCGCCTGCTTTCCCCCGATCAGATGGGGCGATACTCTATGGCGAATGCTGTCGTCGCCCTCTTTTACTCCATGTTCTTAAGCTGGATGGTCAACGCGAATGTTCGCTTTGGATGCGAAGAAATAAAGAAAAGCGGGACGATGGCGAAAACCTGGACGGCCCGGCAGACGTTCATCGTCCCCGGATTGGCCTTAGCGTTTGTTCTTTTGTATTTGCAGCCCTTTCATTTCCTTGAGAAAATTTACAATATTCCTTCGAACTGGTGGATCATCCTCTTTGTTCTCTTATTATCGAAGTGGATCATTCCGGAAGCCCAAAGCCTTTTTCAAGCGACGGGAGACGTTAAGTCGCTCGTTACGCTTCCGTTTATGAATGCGGCGGTTGTAATTCTTTTTTATGGAGCCCTCCTTGCCCTGGATTCCGGTCATGAAAAAATCATCTTGGTTCTCATCGCCCCCGCGATTTTTGCGTTCGTTCTTTGGGCGGGCTCCGCTTACACGAAATATTGGAAAAGCAAGATCTTTTTTTTACGGCCGGAAACAGACTATATCAAACAGATTTTCCAGTATTCCTATCCGCTTTTATTAAGCATTTTCGTCGCGTATTTATCTGATTGGGGCGATCATATTCTGATCCGGATATTTTATTCAAATCATGAAGTCGGTCTTTTTCAAGTCGCCTACCAGGTCATGTTTGCGATCCTCGGCATATCTTCCCAGATCATTATTCTTCTCTTGCCGAAGTTGATCCACGAGGAAAATGTCGATGGAAAATTTTTTCCGAGGTATCTAGAACGGATTGTTCCCACGTTTGGGTCTTTTTGGTCACTGGGAATTGTTTTCGTCATAACGTTTCTTCCTTATATCTTTTTATTGGTCGTCGGGAAAAAATACGCAGGGGCGCTCGTTCTTGTTCTTATCATGTCTTTCTCCTTTTCTGCTTCTTATATTGCGAGCACGTATAGCGTCTTATTCAGTCTTCAGAAGCGCTTGGGTCGTGCCATGATCTATAATGCTATTGGAACAGGAATCAACCTTGCTTTTTCTTTCTGCTTCGTTCGGAAAATGGGGATCATCGCTTCCGCGATAGGGACAGCGATGGGCTATTTGTCGACACAAGCCATGTACTTATTTGATCAACATCGGTATTACAGAATTCGAATTCAAAATATTTCCATTCTTACGAGCATCGTAATCATTTACACCCTGAGCCAAATATTTGTCCCAACAAACCTGATTTTCCGAATCTCCCTTGGCGCGATAGCGGCGATATCATTGATTCATGTGATTAGAAAATATTCGTTAGTCGACGCCGACGTTCTGGCGACGATATTTGCGGGACGGCATTCTCGAGTGGAGAATCTCTCCCGCCGTTTTTTTGTAAAGGATTGAAACGAGTGAATCCAGAGATGCAGATGATATGCTTTTTAGCTATAATCGGTTTGACCCTCGTCATAAGATTATTCCCTCGTCTTATATCCAAACGGGAACTCGGGGTCGATCACTGGTTCTGGAAATCGTATGTTGAGACTTATCGGCGCGACCGGAAATTCCCTCCTTCACTTCCACAATATGTCTTGGATGAACATCAATGGTATCCCCCCGTATTCCCACTTCTCCTGGCCCGGATTCCGGAATCCCTTTTCGACCGGTTCTGCCATACTTTCTCCGTCCTGATCGACGGCTTGCGATTGATCCTTCTTTTAGGAGTCGCATCCTGGCTCTCGCAAGGCAGCGTCTATGCAATTGTCGCGGCCGGGCTTGTCTATGCCACGGTACCTATCTTGAATACGTACAATATTCAACTCAATCCCCGCGGATTGGGAGCCCTTTTTTTAGACGGGTTGATGGCTTTATGGCTCTGGCTTTTCCAGTTCAATGGACCGGTCTGGATCTGGGTTGGGATCATTCTTCTCTCCGGCTTGATCCTGCTCACGCATAAGATGACGACGCAGATTTTTTGGTTCTTATGCCTGGGAGCCGGAATCCTAACCGGGGATTGGCGGTTTTTAGCGATGATCCCCGTATCGGTTTTAGCGGCTCTTCTTCTGAGCAAAGGATTTTATTGGAACGTCATGCGCGCCCACTGGGATATCGTCTCTTTTTGGCATAGAAACTGGAGATGGCTCCAAGCCCATCCCGTGAAGGAATCTCCTATTTACGGCGATCCCGGATATGAAACACCCACAAAGTTTTATCGAAAAGGCTTGACTGGAAATGTTAAACATATCGTTTCGCTTTTCGCATTGAATCCAATGGCTTGGAGCCTCCTGGGATTTTTAGCCGTTCTGTTTTTCAGAAGTCTCCGGCTGGAAGCGGCGGAAAGCTTCTTTCTGTGGTCTGCCCTATTGACAATTTTGTTTGTCCTTCTGACGGCCTTTGTCAATGTCTTCAAAGGCCTTGGAGCGGCCTATCTTTATCTCTATAATATCTCATTCCCCGTCGCGGTCCTCTGGGGTTTAACCTTGAGCCGGAATAAAGCCGACGCGGTAGGATGGCTCCTGTTCGGCGCCGGCCTTGGATCCTGTCTTCTCGCTCTTTATTTCTTCTATCGCAAAATCATTCGCTCTAAAACCCTCGCGGCCGATGTCCATTTGGAAGCGGTTTTTGCCGATCTCAAGCAGGCTCCCAAAGGCGTCGTTTTATGTCTCCCTCAACAATGGTACGACGTGATCGCTTATAAAACAGATCAATCCGTGCTCTATGGAGGCCACGGCTACGGATTCAAAAGACTGGAGCCGCTCTTCCCAAGGTTTTTGCTTTCCGTAGGCGATATCGTTCGTAAATATCATGTCCGTTATATTGTCGCTCTCGATGGCTACCTTCCTTCGCATTTCATCGAGGAGATCCCTTATAATCTCATCAAGGAATATGGCCCCTACCGCATCTATGAAATATCCTAGTCACATCAAATAGAGCCCAGCTAGGACGAAATGATCGTGGATTCAAAAGGTTCGAGTTCGGATCGCCGTTTCAAGTTCGGCAAGAACTGGAGCCGGTTTCTTAAAGTTCTTAACGAACACAGAATCCATGAGGCGGAAAAATCCCTTCAAACAATGCTTGCGATCGGGCGCCTTGAAGGAAAATCCTTCCTGGATATCGGCTCGGGGAGCGGGTTGTTCAGTCTGGCGGCCAAGCGTCTGGGAGCGCAGGTCTATTCCTTCGATTATGACCCTCAGAGTGTCGCCTGCACTCAAGAATTGAAACGCCTCTTTTATCCGCGAGATGACCTTTGGACCATCAGGCAAGGGTCCGTTCTTGACCTCGAATTCATGAAGTCGCTCAGGAAGTTCGACATCGTCTATTCCTGGGGCGTTCTCCATCACACGGGAAATCTCTGGCTGGCGCTTGCGAATGCGGCGGTCCCGGTGGCCGAAAAAGGCCTTTTGTTCGTCGCCATTTATAACGATCAAGGCTTCCGATCCAGGATTTGGAAAAGGATTAAGAAGCTTTATGTCTCAAGCCGGCTGGGTCGAATCTTTGTTTTAAGCGCCTTTCTTCCCGCGTTCTTCATCGAGGGACTTTTCCATGATATCAGCCGCGGGAAAAACCCGGTTCATCGGTACCGCGAATATCAACAACAGAGGGGAATGTCCGTTCTCTATGACTGGATCGACTGGCTGGGCGGCTATCCTTTTGAAGTCGCCACGCCGGATAGAATCGTTGATTTTTACTGCCAAAAAAGCTTGGCGCTAAAGAAATTCGTCCCCGCCCGCGGCCTGGGGAACAACCAGTTTATCTTCGAAAAACCCTGACCCCGGCCTTCCCTCCAAAATCTCCCCCCTTTCTTTTATATCCGGAGATCTGCCTTGGAGCGGTTCCCATTTCATAATTTATTCTATCGACAGCGGCTGGGGCCCCGGGCTTTGCCCGGGGGTCCGCTTCCGCCGCGAAGGCTCGTCCCTTGACAATTTCGACATTTGATTATTTCCTCCCTTTATGATACCACGTTGTCATAGGATGACAGGATTTTTAAGGGGGAAAAATGATAAAAAAAATATGGTTTCCTTCCATCTGGCGAAAGGCGTTTTTTGCGCTTTTACTCTGCTTCGCCGTCTCGCTGCCGCTAACGGCGGCCTTTCTCCGAAATATGCCGGTCAAGGTCGTCCAGCCTAATGGAGAGCCGCTCAATCTCTTCGCCACCGGCGACGAATTTTACAACTGGCTCCACGACGCCAACGGCTACACGATCATCCAGGACCCCGAGACGGGCTACTATGTTTATGCTGTTTTAGAGAACGGACGGCTCGCATCATCCGCCTTTCCCCTGAGTTCTCTTTCCGCGGTCAACAACGCAAGCGTCAGTTATCTGAATATCCCCAAGTATTTGATCCAGCCTTGGGACAAACGAGCAAAACCCCGGGATATCAGGCCCGGCGGCTCGCCGGCCACTCCTGAAAAAATCCTGCGCGCTCCCAGAACGGGAACTCTGAATAACATCGCCATATTCATCCGGTTCAGCGATGAAAGCGAATTTACGGATCTCCTATCGCTCTACGGCGACATGTTCAACAACAGCGCGCCGGGCGCGAACTCGATGCTCAACTATTACCGGGAAGTCTCCTACAATCAATTAACGATTGCGACCTCCTTTTATCCGAACGCCGCGACGACGGTCGTTTCCTATCAGGATTCCCGTCCGCGGAGCTATTACCAGCCCTATAATGCCACGACCAACCCCAATGGATATACCTCATCCAATATGACGGATAGAGAGCACACGCTTTTGAAAGACGCGGTCGATGCCGTCGGCTCGCAGATTCCAGCTGGGCTGAACATCGACGGCGACGGCGACGGCAATGTGGACAACGTCTGTTTCATTGTCTACGGGAGCTCGGGGGGCTGGGCGGAATTGCTCTGGCCGCACCAGTGGTCTCTCTACACCAAGACGGCCTATATCAACGGCAAACGCGTCTGGACATACAATTTTCAACTGCAGACGTTTTTAACGGCCAGCGGCGTCGGCGTCTTATGCCACGAGATGTTCCACAGCTTAGGGGCTCCGGACCTTTACCATTATAACTACGATGGCCTTACTCCCGTGTCCTCCTGGGATATCATGGAGGATGATCAAAATCCGCCTCAGCATATGGGCGCATACATGAAGTTCAAATACGGACAATGGATCGCCTCGATTCCTCAAATCACCCTGGCGGGGAATTACTCGCTGACCGATCTGATCTCGGCCGCCAACAACTGTTATAAAATCGCTTCTCCGAACTCGACGACGGAATACTTTGTCGTCGAACATAGGTATAAGCGGGGAACGTTTGAAAATTCGTTGCCCGGGTCCGGCCTTCTGATTTACCGGATCAATCCGGCGGTTATGGGAAATGCCAACGGCCCGCCCGATGAGGTCTATGTCTATCGGCCCGACGGAACCCAGACCGTGAACGGCTCTCCCTGGCTGGCCAATTTCGGCTCGCATGTCGGCCGGACAGCCATCAATGACGCGACCAACCCGTCGAGCTTTTTAACTGCCGGCGACCCGGGGGGCTTGAACATTTCGAACATCGGCTCGCCAAGCGGCGCTCCGGAAATATCTGATATAGTCTATGCCCCTTCCTCGATATCTTTTTATGTATCGCTGACTCCAGTTATTACAGTTCCGACGGTAACGACAACGGCTGTCACAAACATATTAGCGACGAGTGCGGAGAGCGGGGGCAATGTCACGTCGAGCGGAGGGCCGGCGGTGACGGCGCGGGGCGTCTGCTGGAGCACGGCGCTGAACCCCACGACGGCCGATGCCAAGACGGTGGACGGCTTGGGGACGGGGTCCTATACGAGCGCCATCACGGGCTTAAGCCCGAGCACCACGTATCAGGTCCGCGCCTACGCCACGAATTCGGCGGGCACGGCCTACGGTAGTAACTTGAGTTTCACAACTCCTTCCATTATTTTGCTTCCGACGGTCAGCACGATGGCCGTCACGAACATATCGGGGAGTTTTGCGCAGAGCGGAGGCACGGTAGCCTCGGAAGGGGGGACGCCGGTGACGGCACGGGGCGTCTGCTGGAGAACGGTGCTAAACCCCACGACGGCCGATTCCAAGACAGTGGACGGCTTGGGGATGGGGTCCTATACGAGCGCCATCGCGGGCTTAAGCATGAGCACCACGTATCACGTCCGCGCCTACGCCACGAATTCGGCGGGCACGGCCTATGGCAACGACCTGAGCTTCATAACCGCATCGTCTTCTTCCATACTTTTTAACGAGAATTTTTTGGGCGCAACGATTCCTGCCGGGTGGAACCAACAGAACATAGGCACTGGAATAACGAATAGATGGTCTATTTCGTTGACAAGCCTTGCGGGCGGCTCTCCTAATGAGATGAGATGCGATTGGCAGAGTGTGAATCCGGGCACGTCACGGTTGGTGACGCCGCCCTTGAATACGACAGGCTATGCGGTTCTCTATTTGAGCTTCAAACATTTTTTGGATTCCTATGATACGGGAGGTCTGGTGTTAAAAGTACAAACCAGTCCTGACGGGACGACCTGGACCGATGAATCGTGGTCTGTGCTGACATCGACTGCCAATATAGGGCCTAAGACAGAGTCCGCGGTGCTCACGCACAATTTGAATAGTTCGGCAACTTATGTGGCCTTTGTTATCACGGGCGACTTGTATAATTTCGATGCCTGGTATATCGATGATGTTTCCATCGCTATACAAAATACGTTCAATTCGGCGGGGAGCTGGACCGGCGCGGGAAACGGGGCCGACGGCTGGCATTTGGGAGATTTCAACGGCGACGGACGGACGGACATCTTCCGCTATCGTCCCGGGGTATCCGGAGCCGAAGTCTTTCTCTCAAACGGGAGCTCATTCGTCGATGCGGGGAGTTGGACCGGCGCGGGAAACGGGGCCGACGGCTGGCATTTGGGAGATTTCAACGGCGACGGACGGACGGACATCTTCCGCTATCGTCCCGGGGTATCCGGAGCCGAGGTCTTTTTGTCGGACGGAACGGAATTTGTCGAAGCCGGGAGCTGGACCGGGGCGGGCTGCGGCTCGGACGGCTGGTATGTGGGCGATTTCAACGGCGACGGGCGGTCCGATATCATGCGCTATAATCCCGGCGTATCCGGAGCCGAAGTCTTTCTCTCGAACGGGAGCTCATTCGTCGATGCGGGGAGTTGGACCGGCGCGGGAAACGGGGCCGACGGCTGGCATTTGGGAGATTTCAACGGCGACGGACGGACGGACATCTTCCGCTATCGCCCCGGGGTATCCGGAGCCGAGGTCTTTTTGTCGGACGGAACGAAATTTGTCGAAGCCGGGAGCTGGACCGGGGCGGGCTGCGGCTCAGACGGCTGGTATGTGGGCGATTTCAATGGTGACGGAAAAGACGATATTATGAGATATACCCCCGGTGTGGGGTCAGAGGTCTTTCTCTCGGACGGGACGAAATTTGTCGAAGCCGGGAGCTGGACCGGGGCGGGGAACGGGACCGATGGCTGGTATGTCGGGGATTTTAACGGAGACGGGAAGGACGATATTTTTCGCTATCTCCCCGGAGTCTCCGGGGCGGATGTCTTTCTTTCGAACTCTGCCGCTGTCGGCACTCCTCTCTCTGTTCTGGCCCTCAGTCTATCGGCGCTCGATGAGGAGATGATCTCAGAAAAAAATGTCCGGAGAGAAATGACTTATCAGGAAGAAGAAGTTTTTCTAAACTCTTTTCTCATGAGGCAGCTCCGGGGTGAAGAGGTCTCGATCTTTGAGGTCAAAAAAGCCTATGAAGATACGTTGGGGAGGAATGTCCGAAAAGCAGTCATCCATCAATTGCTCTTCAGGCATGGCTTTTGGAAACTCTTTGAGCGAGTCATCATATTGAACGAAGTAATAAAATAAGCCAAGGGCGGCACAACTCATATTTCGTCAGTTCTGTCTCCAGAGAAGCGTCGGCAAATGTGAAGGGATCTTGAATCCTGCGTGAACCGGCGCTAAGACAAAATTAGTTCATAACCCCCTGAAATTTCCCGATCTGGTCACGGTGGGAAGTTTAAAACAGCACCTTAAAATTCATCCCGATCGAAAAACCGTCGAGATTCGTCACGAGATTATTGGGATTATTGAAGACGTTCGCGTTGTTTGTGTTGAGAATTCTGTATCCGAGATCGATATCCAGTTTGGAATGGAAAAGCTTATCTCGGCTCTCAATAGTCGTGATTGTGGCCAAGAAGCCGGCCATGAGACTGCTGTCCTCGATTCCGTTCGAATAGCTGGCGTTGCCGATATCGATCCCGATATGAAGGAAATTCGAGATCCTCCGCATGATCCTGATTCCCGTGATGTTGCAGTCGACGTCGACCTCGACCCTGCCCCCTGTCGCCGGCACGCCGCTCCCGTTCATTTTGATCTCTTCCCGTAGGAGTGAGATGTCGAAATCCTCGGAGAGTTTAAATGTCAGAAGAAAAAGATTGCCGTTTCCGGAAAAGCGGCTGTCCATTCCTCTATAGAGGTTAAATCCGAATCCGAATCCGAATCTTTTTGTCTCCTGCGCTGAATCCTGGGCGGATGCCGTCAGAGTGCCGAGGAGCATAAAGATGAGCAGTAGGCTCGAAACGCCGATGACTCGAAAAGCTCGTTTCTTCATAAGGCTATCCTCTCTTTCACTGACAAGGCCATCTTAAATGAACCATAACTGGTTATAGATAAACTGAAACACGATGAGGTATATTTATATATAAATTGATTTCTTGTCAAGGATTAATTGAACTGACCTTGAATCCTTCACTCCTTCGAGATCAATCGAAAATCATGTTTCTTGAGCCAGCGGAGGAGGACGGCCCGAGTCGGTTTTTCCCCCGTGGCGTTTTCATAGGCTTGCTTCAAGTCCATCAACGCTACGGGCTCGCCCCTAACGGCTTTCTGCCGGAACGGCTCGAGCCATTTCTCTTCCATCCTCCAATAGGCCGCATCAAAAAGGATCCCGACACTGGAAGACGCGTTGCTTTGAAATACGTCGAATTCGGAGACCGATCCGGAAACGCTTCCGGCAAGAAAAACATCCGCTCCGGACACCCCCGGCAGATAGCGGAAAATATCGTCCATCCCGTCTCCGTTGAAATCTCCCACGTACCAGCCGTCAGCGCCGTTCCCAGCGCCCGTCCAGATCCCGGCTGAGACAAATTGCGTCCCGTCCGAGAGAAAGACCTCTGACCCCACGCCGGGGGTATATCTCATAATGTCGTCTTTTCCGTCGCCGTTGAAATCGCCCACGTACCAGCCATCCGCGCCGTTCCCGGCGCCCGTCCAGATCCCGGCTGAGACAAATTGCGTCCCGTCCGAGAGAAAGACCTCTGACCCCACGCCGGGGGCATATCTCATAATGTCGTCTTTTCCGTCGCCGTTGAAATCGCCCACGTACCAGCCGTCAGCGCCGTTCCCGGCGCCCGTCCAGATCCCGGCTGAGACAAATTGCGTCCCGTCCGAGAGAAAGACCTCTGACCCCACACCGGGGATATATCTCATAATGTCGTCCTTCCCATCTCCG
>Ga0187886_1000783_pt1 | contig 34150 bp, 30 predicted proteins | sample June2016WEW_20_1_FD_133001 | JGI IMG/M metagenome (GOLD analysis project Ga0187886, IMG submission 133001) | Peatland microbial communities from SPRUCE experiment site at the Marcell Experimental Forest, Minnesota, USA - June2016WEW_20_150 | ecosystem: Environmental > Terrestrial > Soil >...
AGATCTCGAATCGCGATTCAGCGGACTCCGTGCGGCGGAAGTCGAGGCGCGCCTCAAGCGCTATGGATTGAACGAAATCGCGCGGGAGAAGCGCCCGTCTCCCCTGGCGCGCCTATGGAATAACGTTAAGAATCCACTGGTCATCCTGCTGATCGCACTGGGCGTGCTGTCGTATCTGACGGGTGATCTGCGGGCGACGACCGTCATTTTCGTGATGGTGGTGCTGGGCGTGGTGCTGCGTTTCTTTCAGGAAATGCGCGCCGATAACGCGGCCGAAAAGCTCAAAGCCATGGTTAACACCACGGCCACGGTCGTGCGAGATGGCCGAGATACCGAGGTATCGCTCAAGATGCTGGTGCCGGGTGACATCATCCGGCTGAATGCCGGGGATATGGTGCCGGCTGACCTGCGGGTTCTTTCCGCCAAAGATTTGTTTCTGAATCAGGCGGCTCTGACCGGCGAATCCCTGCCGGTGGAGAAAAAAGCCTCGCCCGCCTCCGCAGACGTTCAAAATCCGCTAGATCTGCCGGACATCTGCTTCCTGGGTTCCAACGTGGAGAGCGGCTCCGCGACGGGGGTGGTCGTCCACACCGGGGGTCGCACCTACTTCGGTTCACTGGCCGCCAGTATCGTCGGGCAGCGCCAGCTGACCAGCTTCGACAAGGGCGTCAACAAGTTCACCTGGCTGATGATCCGCTTTATTGCGGTGATGGCGCCAGCCGTCTTCCTGCTCAACGGACTGAGCAAGCACAACTGGGTGGAAGCGTTCCTGTTTGCCATGGCCGTGGCCGTTGGATTAACCCCCGAGATGCTGCCGATGATCGTGACCGTCAACTTGTCCAAGGGTGCACTGATGATGGCGCGCAAGAAAGTGATCGTCAAACGCCTGAACGCCATCCAGAACTTCGGGGCGACGGACGTCCTGTGTACCGACAAGACCGGCACCCTGACCCAGGGCAAGATCGTCCTGGAGAAACATCTGGACGTCCGCGGCAACGAAAGTCCGCGCGTCCTGCATTATGGGTACATGAACAGCTACTACCAGACCGGTCTCAAGAATCTGATGGATGAGGCCATCCTCGATCACGGCCACCTGGAGGAAGATCTTCAGGTGAAAACGAACTACCGTAAAATAGACGAAATCCCCTTCGATTTCGAGCGGCGGCGCATGTCCGTGATCGTGGAGGACAAACAGAACCAGCGCATCCTGATCTGCAAGGGCGCAGTGGAAGAGATCATGCGCCTTTCGATTCGTGTGGAAGTCGGAGGCGAAGTGCTGGATGTCCAGCCGGAGCACGACGCCCATCGCAAGCGGCTCGTGCAGGAATTGAACGCGCAGGGTTTCCGCGTTGTCGCCGTGGCCTACAAGGTCATGCCCGGGGATGACGACGAACCGCACTATGAAATGCGGGACGAAGCCGACATGACCCTGCTGGGGTTCCTGGCCTTCCTCGATCCGCCCAAGGAGACCGCGACCGAGGCTTTGAAGCGGCTCCACGCTTTGAATGTGGACGTCAAGATTCTGACCGGCGACAATGAAATCATCACCGCCTACATCTGCAAACAGGTGGGCATGCCGGTGGACAAGATCCTGCTCGGTTCTCAAATCGAAGCTATGAGCGAGGGTGAACTGGCTGAAGCCGCCAGCGTGACCAGCATCTTTGCCAAGCTGGCGCCGGCTCAAAAGGAACACATCATCCACGCATTGCAAAGCAAGGGCCGCGTGGTGGGCTTCATGGGCGATGGCATCAACGACGCCCCGGCCTTGAAGGCCGCCGATGTGGGCATCTCGGTCAATGGCGCGGTGGACATCGCCAAGGAATCGTCCGATATCATCCTCATGGAAAACAGTCTGCTGGTGCTGGAACAGGGTGTGATCGAAGGCCGCCGCGTTTTCGGCAACATCATCAAGTACATCAAGATGGCGGCTTCTTCCAACTTCGGCAACATGTTCAGTGTCGTGGGAGCCAGCGCGTTCCTGCCCTTCTTACCCATGCTGCCGATCCAGGTGTTGACCAACAACCTGCTCTATGACTTCTCGCAGACGGCCATCCCCACGGATGCGGTGGACGCCGACTGGCTGACCAAGCCACGCAAGTGGACGATTGGCGCGATTCAGCGTTTTATCCTGTTGATCGGCCCGATCAGCTCGATCTTCGACTACCTGACATTCTTCATCATGCTCTATGTGTTCCATGCCCGGAGCAACCCAGCCCTGTTCCACACGGGCTGGTTTGTGGAGTCGCTCTTCACCCAGACGCTGATCATTCATGTCATCCGCACCAACAAAATCCCATTCATCCAGAGCCGGGCCAGCTGGCCGCTGATCGTGACTTCCATCATCATCGTCGCGGCAGGCACCTGGCTTACGGTCTCGCCCCTTGCCGACACGCTCGGGTTTGTCCCACTTCCGCCGCTGTACTGGCCGCTGCTGGCGATCATGCTGCTGGGCTATGTGATCCTCACTCAATTTGTAAAAACCTGGTTTTACCGCAGGTTTGGCGAATGACGGAGAGCGTCAAGGGATTTCAGTGAGAAGTCCGATACATTTTGTTAAGGACTTTGCTGAGATCTATGAAATTATCTTTTTTTTGGCTTAAGAATCGCGGCAACAAGAGATGGGCGAGTTCGATTGTGCTCTTCTTTCGATCCGGGATAACAAGGACGACATAAATCTCCGTGAGCAGCTCGCGAAGCCGTTGCATCTGCTGAAGCTCTTCTCGGTTCGAAGCTGAGAGAACTGCGATGGAATCCGGTTCTATTGGCATCCGGAGTCTCGCCCTGAAGTCATCCAGTCTTTTGAAGAGTTCTATTTGACTTTCTGGGATCACTTTATGAACGGCCGCCTCAAGTCTCTTTTTATTTTGATCATCCCCACTTGAATAAAAAAGCAGCTGCATTTGGTTTAAATTTTCCTTTAAAAACGAATCTACGCCATTTCTCTTTATGCCTACTGAATAATATTCAAGAAACATGCCAAATTCATAAAACCAGGCGATTATTTTTTTATAGGGGGGAGGAAATCTTATTAGCCGCTTTCCCCCAGAATCAGCAGCAATTTGTTCTCTTAAATAGCACTTATTCCAATAAATGCGCACTCATTCTCTGTTTTTTTAAAGGCCATGACCGGCATCATGCCGGCCAACGCCCATCAGCTGGTCGGTATTTTCTTAGAAGAGTATAGAATCTTGAGCGAGATAAGCCGGAAATCCGGCAGGCTTTGTTGTTATCTCCGCCCGCAAAAGAGATCAGGTCCTTCAGATACTGTTGCTCTGCTCCAGAAACTGCTGCTTTCCGAATCTCTTTCAATTTGGGCGGCGCTTTGGGAACGCTCGAGCGTATCTCTGGTTTACCCTGGCCGGCCGGCCTCTTGTGGAAAGAATTCCGGGCCACCTGAATGCGAATATACGTCGGAAGGTGTTTGGGGAACAGCATGGGTTCATCTTTTGCCGAAAGCAAAGCTTTCTCCAGGGCCTGGATCAGTTCTCGCACATTGCCGGGCCATTTATATTCGGTCATGACATCCCAGAATTCAGGAGAGGCTCCTTTGGATTCTATCCCAAACCGCTCGCACAAGGCGTTCATATAAAAGACCGTCAATTTTTTGATGTCTTCGAGAAGTTCTCTCAAGGGGGGCAATTCAATAATAAGAGTCCGGAGCCGAAAGAACAGATCTTCCCGGAATCGTCCCTGCCGGATCATGCTTCCCAAGTTTCGGTTTGTCGCCGTCACAAGCCTGAAATCGCTTTCGATTTCTTGACGTCCTCCGACAGCACGGAAGCGGTGCTCTTGAATGACCCGGAGGAATCGTTTTTGAATCAAAAAAGGCAGCTCCCCGATCTCATCTAAAAAAAGAGTTCCTCCGTCGGCTTGCTTGATCAACCCCTCCTCGCTTCGATCGGCTCCGGTGAACGCCCCCCGTTCGTGCCCAAAAAGAACGCTTTCCACCAGCGTCTCGGGAAGCGCCGTGCAATCAACGACCACAAAATTTCTTTTGGCCCGAGGGCTGTTATAATGGACAGCCTTTGCAAAAAGCTCTTTCCCGGTTCCGGTTTCGCCGGTGATGAGAACATTGACGTTGCTGCCGGCGGCCTGGACAAGAAGTTCCAGAGAAGAAGTGATCTTTTGTGAATCTCCGATAATGTCCTTTCTTTTCAGAACGACCGGCGGCTTCCCCGATTTTCTTTCCGCTCGATATTCCAGAGCCCGGATAATGGGGAGCTTGAGGGTTTCGAACGAAGCCGGCTTTTCCAAATAATCCCAGGCGCCGGTTTGGATGGCAAGTTCGGCCTCATCGGGATCGCCCAGCCCGGTGATCACGATGATTTCCGGGGAAGATCGGGTGGCTTTGATCTTCGGCATGATCTCCAAGCCGCTTCCATCGGGCATCTGGACGTCCAGAAAAACGATGTCGAATGGCTCGGATTGGACTTTCCTGAGCCCCTCCCGGAGAAGGTGTGTCGAGACGGGGTAATGCCCTAATCGGGTGACGACATTCGCGATCCAATCGCAAATGAGCTTATCATCATCGATGATCAAAACAGTTGCCATCAGATTTCCATATATTCTGGTTCTTAGGGAATTCTAATATGGGAAATTCTAATGAAAGAAAGAAAATTAGTCAAGACCGGCCGGCGCGCCGGCGGGAGTCAAAAGGCCTTCTTCTCAGAGCTTGAGGGAGACATCCTCCCTGTAATCCACGGAGATCCTCGCGCCCGGCTTGGGCGAGAGGAGGTCTTTGGCTCTCTTTAGGTCAGCCGTGAAATTGTCGTCATAGAAGAAGATGGTTTTCCGGCGATGGTCGCAGCGGCGGAGTCCCTCGGCGGTCTGCCTGGAACGGACTCCGCGAAAACTCCATTATGTCTTTCTACGGTCTGCAAGGACCAGAGCGATACCCGCGACGAGCGCAATTCCGCCCACGATCGGAGGCAGCGGGATGGTCTTTTTCGAATCGGCCGAGACCTTGATGGAACCGAGATCAAGGATTTTCTCCCTGGTCGTATATTGGACACCCTGATAAACCAGAGCCAAGACTCCCAGAACGATGAGAATAATACCCAAAAGCTTCATGGAATTATGCCTCCTCAAACTTAAAATCGGGGGATCTCCCTGGATTTCCCAGTGCCCATAACATCGATACAGGTGCTCCTAAAGAAAAAAACCGCCCGGCCTCGCCGATCAGTCGGGAACGGACTCTTCGAAAACTCCGTTATTACTTTCTGCGGGCTAGAAGGATCAGCGCGATACCCTCGACGAGCGCAATTCCTCCGACAATGAGAAACGCCAGTTCCATTTGAGCTGGTCCTGCTTCAGGCCTTGGCTCCATGGGCTTGCTCTTCACAACGCCCGGCGAGAGGGGCCGGGTTTTTCTTGTCGGACTCATAAAAGTTAGCGAAGGAGGATGCCCAGGCCGATAACCGCCAGAATAATGATCACGATGAGGAGAATATCTCCCGAGTCGAGATAGCCTCCCCCGGCATCGGAAGCCGTGATCACGTCTTGCGCGCCGATGACGAGCTGATTCGTCGTCCCCGCCTGCTGAACCGCCGGTTTCTGAACGGCAGCGGCAAAGGAAGAGATCCATAAAACCATCAACAGGATACTGACGATCTTGATCTGTCTTCTCATTCGACTTCTCCTTTTTTTGCAGGGTATACGCTATACAACAAGGACGCCCAGGCCGATAAGCGCCAGAATAATGAGCACGATGATGAGAATATCTCTCGAGGAGAGATAGCCTCCCCCCGCATCGGAAGCCGTGATCACGTCTTGTGCGCCGATGACGAGCTGATTCGTCGTCCCCGCCTGCTGAACCGCCGGTTTCTGAACGGCAGCGGCAAAGGAAGAGAGCAACACGACCATCAACAGAACACTAGCGATCCTAACCTGTCTTCTCATTCGACTTCTCCTTTTTTTGAATGTTTTCAAGCCGGGCTTTTTCGATATAGAGGGCCCTGACTTGAAGATAATGTTTCAGAATGAACTCCTCCCCAGGGGCAAGTCGGACAGCCTGACCAAGGGATTGGAAAGCCGGGACAAGCTTGCCTTGATTGGCGTAAGCCAGACCCAGGACATCGTGGGCGTAAGCGCTTTTTGCGTCCAAGCTGAGGGCTTCAACGGCATAAGCCTCAGCCTCCTCGGCCTTGCCTTCTCTAAGGCTGACCATGGCCAAGCTGTACAGGGGATAGGGATCTTCGCTGAGGGATTCCTTCACTTTTTCCCACTGCTCCCTTGATTTTATGAATTCCGACCTCCGGTAATAGGCCGTGGCCAGATTGATGAGAGTCAGAGGGTCGTTTTGCAGAGCGGGAAAAGGGAATGCGCTTTGATTGGGGACCACGGCCATCATCCACCGGGACTGGTTCCTCCCCTTTCCCAGCTCCCAGACCTTCATGAAATCCTCGGACGTCATGGCCTGACGATCTCCGAAATAGGGGTCGTGAAAGATGATCAGGTCCTCGTCATCATCAAACCCGATGACCACCCGGTAGTGTCCTTTGGCGATCTGTTTTATGGCTTTGGTTAGAACGATCACCGGGATGCCTTTCCCAACCACCTCCTTCAAGATCCGCAGGTTTCCCTGGAAAGAGTAGCTCTCAAATCCTTTGGTTCGCGGATACAAGACCAGCTCGGAGTTATAGGTCGCCTGGCTTTCGGAATCATAGATCTCATCCGAGATTATCCGCTGGCTGAAGGATCGCGTTTCGTCCCAGTAGTTGAGGACCATAGCCAAGCAGGCCGGGCCGCAATAATTTCTTTCCAGCCATTTTTCGAAGGGGACCGTCTGGATCAAATATCCCTTTTCAGGTTTGATTTTCTGGTATTTGAAAACCTGAGCGGAAAAGAGACAAGGGGTGATCAGCCCCAAAACTGCGAGGAGTCCCCCTATCCGTCTTGAGGCCCGGACCTTCGGCCAAATCATTTTGGCGTTTTCCCCGCTAAAGAATTCTCCGGCCCTGCAACAGTCGGACGATCAGAACGACCAAGGCGATGACCAGTAGAACGTGGACCAGGCCACTACCGACGTGGATCACGAAAAATCCCAGAGCCCACAGAACGACCAGGATGATTACAATTGCCTCAAGCATGCCGACCTCCTTTTTTTCTTTTGCCTCTCGCTGCCCTGCTCCCAGCCGTTATTGCAGGGAACGATGGACTCGGGAGAAGCTACCTGTTTTAAATGCAGTTTTCATGCCAGAATCTTTCCGCGTTCTCAGAATGTCAGGAAATTGATTTCCACTCTGGAAAAAGGTAGAATTTCAGGTGACTGGCGATTCAAAGCCTCCGGTTAGACAAATTGAGCTGTTTTCCCGCTTAAGAAATTGACCTATAAAACAGCACATTTCCTATAAAAGAGCATATTGCCTGCCAAGCTATCCCGAAATGGTTGTTAGGATCGGACCATCCTTTTCACCCCAGGTGTCGTGGCTATCAGGGTTTTGGAAGCAAGTTACATTCATGAAAACGGAGAGAAAATTACGAAAATGAATTGGCACACAGTTTGCATAGCTTATTAAAAGGAGAACGAATATGAAAAAAAACCTCTGGATCATTCCCGTGATTCTTGTGATCACGGTGAGCTGCGCCGGGTATTTTTTTTCGCCCGAGGTCGGCTATCCCCCTAGCGGGGGAAATACCATTGACCCCAGTGTTCAACAGTATTCTCGCAGTCCTCAAGAGTATGGTCGAAATGAAGATACTTCCTACTTTTATGATCGTTTGTCCCCCTATGGAAACTGGATCGACCTCAACCCCTACGGTTACGTTTGGACCCCCAGGCATATGGGCTACCGCTGGCGGCCCTATAGCGACGGATATTGGGTCTGGACCGATTACGGCTGGACCTGGATCGCGGACCAGGAATGGGGAGATATTCCCTTCCATTATGGCCGCTGGGGCTGGGATGACGAGATCGGCTGGTTTTGGGTTCCCGGCACGGTCTGGGGCCCCGCCTGGGTGACCTGGAGGTCGAACGACCAATATATGGGCTGGGCGCCTCTTCCGCCTGGCGTCGAGTTCAGAGCCGGAATGAATTTCAATTCGCTTTCGATCGATATTCCCCTCAATTTCTGGGTCTTCATCCAAGGCCCGCATTTTCAGGACCGGGATCTCAATCCCTATGTCCTTCCGTTTGAACGCAACCGGACGATCGTCAACTATACATCTATGCACAACAACATCTACGTCCGCAACGACAGGATCATCAACGAAGGAATCGGGATCGATGAGGTCCGTCGAATCACCGGGCGGGCCGTCCCCAGATACGGGCTGCAGGATGCTCAGCAGCCGGGACGCACGAAGGTCGTGGGCCAAGAGGTCCAGATTTTCCGGCCGGCCATCCGGCAAAATGTAGCCGCAAAACCAAAAGTCTATTTGAACACGGCCCAGGCCCGGCAAGAACTGGCTCCGGCCAAGGTCTTCGACCCCCGAGGACAACAGACCATCAACGCGGAAGCTGCGGCCGTTCAGAAGCGGCAGATTGAAGAAAAGAGACTCTTAGAGTTGAGCCAAGCGCAAGAGATCAAAAACATGCAACAGAAGCGCGACCAGGAGGCACTGAAACTCCGCGACGCCTCTGAAAAAGCCAAGGTCAATAAAGATTACGAGGCCAAGATCTCTGATTTGAAAAAGAACCATGCTATCGAGAGCCAGCAGATGACAGATCGGCATAAAAACGACGCCGAGCAGGTCAAGAAGGTCACGCAGGCCCCGCCGGACAAAAAGAAAAAGGGGGCGTAAACCCTGAGGAGTACCTCATTTCCTTTTTTATGGAACCGATGAATTCTTTTTATTTTTCCAGTAAAAAAAGAATCAAGTGTTCCATGGGAATCGTCTTTATTTGAGAAAAGCCGGCGGAATTCCCCATGCGGAGAACTTCGTCTGATTTCAATCGATCTTTTAACGGAGGGCCAAAATTCTGTTCTGTATAAGACCATTCCAGCACGGCTGTCCTCATCGTACAAACACGGCGAGCTTCCTGAAGGGTCAGGAGTGGGCGTCCTGCTTCATGGAGGACAAGACCCAAAAAACACAGATCAAAGGAATCATCGCCGAACGGAAGGGCTTTAGAATCGGCCATCTGAAAATGAGCCTTCGGAACGAATCTTCGCGCGGCTTCGAGCATCGGTTCTTGAAGGTCGATTCCGGTCACATTTAGACCACTGTGGGAGAAAACTTCGGCGAAAACGCCGCTGCCCGTTCCAATGTCGAGAACTTTTTCTAATTTTGGCCCCTGAAGGCATAAGGAAACGACGCGTTCGGTTTCCAATAAGGCTAGGCGCTGGGGATCACGCAGCCGCTCGATGTCGCGAAATATTTTATCCTCATTCATGAGACGGATCCCGACATCATCACTGGGACAAACCTAATAAATGTTGGACTTCCCGCAGTTCCGGTTCGCCAAAATCGAATTTCCAGTCATGCGCCAGAATTTCTTTCAAGATCGCAGGGCCGTTTTCCCGTTCGGGAACCAAAGAAATGAATCTCGAATAAAGATCCGGCGTGATATGGAGGACCCTGATGAGGTCGGCAACATGTTTTTGCCTCCTTAGAGGTCCATGATATTTTATCATACGCAGAGTATAATCCTATCGTAAATGAACAAATTGACAGCGCTTCCAAAGAGCCTTGAATCCCAAGAATACGAGCGGATGACGGCGGACGATGTCGTCACACTCTTGGCAACGGACGTAAACTTCGGATTAAAGAAAACAGAAGTCGAACATCGACGTCAGCGATTCGGCTCCAACGAAGTACCGGAGAAGCAAACTCATCCCCTCCGGAGCTTTATCAAAAAGTTTTGGGGGCTGACCGCCTGGATGCTCGAGCTCATCATTGTCCTGTCGTGGATTCTGCATAAGGATGCGGATGTCTATATCGTCGGCGGACTGCTGATCATGAATTCGATCATTAGCTTTTTGGAGGAACAGAAGGCGTCCCGCGTGGTCGAAGAATTGAAAACAAAACTCCAAATTCAAGCCAGGACGCTCAGAGACGGGGCGTGGGCGCTCGTTCCCGCCAGGGAATTGGTTCCGGGAGATGTCCTGAGAATCCGGTCCGGAGATTTTATCCCCGCGGACCTGAAAATCCTAAACGGCGCGCTCGCCGTGGACCAATCCGCTTTAACGGGAGAATCTCTACCCCTGGAGAAGAAGACCGGAGACCTTTTATATGCGGGATCTGTGCTTAAACGAGGAGAAGCGACAGGGGTCATCATCCAAACGGGCGTGTCGACAAATTATGGAAAGACGACGCAGCTTGTTCAAATCGCGCGTCCCAAACTTCACATGGAAGAGGTGGTCACCAAGCTCGTGAAATGGTTGCTCATGATTATCGGCGGCCTCTTGAGCTTGACACTGGGAATATCGATAATCCGGGGCTTCCCCCTCCTTGAAATATTGCCCTTGATGCTGGTGCTTCTATTATCGGCGATCCCCATCGCCCTGCCGGTCATGTTTACCGTGAGCATGGCTCTTGGCGCCAGGGAATTGGCCAGGAATAACATCCTGATCACACGATTGAGCGCGACGGAGGACGCCGCGACCATGGACGTTTTATGCGTGGATAAGACCGGGACCCTTACGTTGAATGAATTGTCCATTTCCCACATCATCCCCTTGGGACCTTTTTCCGATAAGGACGTCATTTTGTATGGGGCACTCGCCTCGCAAGAAGCCAACCAGGATCCTCTGGACCTGGCGTTCATCAAGCTTGCGAAGGAGAAGGATATCCCGAGCTCATCGTATATTCAGGATAGCTTTGTTCCTTTCAATCCCCTTTTGCGAAAAACGGAAGCCCTGATCAGACACGATCACAAGGCTTTTCGCGTCATGAAAGGAGCGGTGGCGGTTATCGCCCAAGCTTGCGGGCTCGAATCGCAAGAACTCAAGGACTTGGAGGCCCGCATCGAGGGCTTTTCGAAAAAAGGATACAAAACATTGGCCGTCGCCCTGATTGAAGACTCGAAACCGGTCGTCGCCGGATTGGCCGCCCTTAGCGATAGCCCCAGGCCAGATTCGAAAGCCTTGATCCAAGAGCTTCAATCTCTAGGCGTATCGATCAAGATGTTGACCGGCGACGCCTTGCCGATCGCCCAAGAGGTTGCCAGCGACATCGGAATTGGAGAAAACGTCTCCCGCATGTCGGATCTGAAAGGCCTGATGACGACCGACCCCGCCGCAGCCTTGAGGATGATGGAACAAAGCGCCGGTTTCGCGGAGGTCTATCCGGAAGACAAATATCTCATCGTCCATAGCCTTCAGGCTGGAGCGCATGTTGTCGGGATGACGGGAGACGGTGTCAACGACGCCCCCGCCCTTAAGCAGGCCGAAGTCGGGATAGCCGTGAACAGCGCCACGGACATTGCCAAAGCATCGGCCAGTGTCGTCCTGACGAGCGCGGGATTGTCGGGTATCGTCGAACTGGTCAAGAACGGCCGGAAGGTCTATCAAAGGATCAACACGTGGGTTCTCAACAAAATCATGAGAACGATCCTGAAGTCTACGTTCGTTATCGGCGTCTTTCTGATCACCGGCGATTTTGTCGTATCCGCTTTTACCATGGTCCTATTGCTCTTGATGACAGATTTTGTGAAGATAGCCTTATCCACGGATCATGTCAGCTGGTCAAGATCGCCAGAGACTTGGAACATCGCGAGTTTCGTCAAGGTTTCGACCGTTCTGGGCATATTCATGGTCTTGGAATCCCTGATTCTTCTTTGGATGGGATTAAAAATTTGGCATTTATCGCTGTCCGATCCGCATGTTCAGACTTTCAGCTTTGAAATTCTCTTCTTTTCAGCCGTAACATCGATATTCGTCGTCAGGGAACGGCGTCATTTCTGGAGCTCAAGGCCAAGCCGGATGCTGCTGAGCGTTATTCTTGTCGACATGCTTGTCGGGATAATGATCTCAGCGCTTGGAATCCCCGGCGCTCTTCAGCGCATTCCGCTCCAAATGACCGCGTTTGTTATTGGCTTTAACATCCTATTTTCATTGTTCGTAAACGATTTCGTAAAAATCCGTCTCATTAAAAAGATGAAACTTGCCTGATCGGCCCAAATGACTATTCTGGACGCTAAAAAAAGAATCGAAGTGAACGTGGCGGCGGATTTATTCTTTTTTCTTGAGCGTCGAAAGCTTCATCGGTACATACAGGGAGCAAAAACCGATCGCCTAGGAAATAGCGGGAATAGCGAGCTAAGTTATTGAAAAGAAATGCCGGGGACGGGAATCGAACCCGTATACCCCTTACGGGGCGAGGGATTTTAAGTCCCTTGCGTCTGCCACTTCCGCCACCCCGGCATCAATAATGACCCGCCCCCGGTCATTTTACCACCTATGAAGTAAAAATTCGAGGCTAGGACCTCATCCCTGAAAAATGGACCTAATCAGGGGGCGGGTCAAAGGTTGAAAAATTCACTCTATGGGTGGTATATTGAGTCGGGGCAAATCACTTTGAACAACAGAACTCACTTCCTGCCCAGCCAACGTTTTTCAATCCATAATTTTTTGGGGGAACTCCTATTGTAGAATTGATTTTGGATTTTTTTGGGTATGATAAGTTTTTGGGAGGAATTTATGGCTTATTTTAAAAAAATGATTTTGGCGATGGGAATTCTTTCTATGCTTTTAATCGATTTTCTTTATCCTTGCACTACCTTCTGTTTTCGGAATAAGGGAGATTGGATCTTCGGGCGGAATTATGACTGGGATGTTGAATATGCGCTGATAATGGTCAATAAGCATCAGGTTAGCAAAACGGCGTTGGTTCAGCCAGGGATTAAAGCGGCTGCCTGGGTTTCCAAATATGGCAGCGTGACTATCAATCAATACGGACGGGAGCTTCCCCTGGGTGGAATGAATGAAGCAGGCCTGGTGATAGAAGTCATGGGGCTCTCTAACACTCAATACCCGAAACCCGACGATCGTGCCGTGGTCCGGGATTTACAGTGGGTTCAATACCAATTGGATACCGCTGCCACAGTCGCTGAAGTCATTGCCAGCGATCAAAAAATCCGGATTGATAATTCCAAATCACAGCCTTTGCATTTCTTGGTTTGCGACCGGAAAGGTCAAGCAGCAGCCATTGAATTCCTAGATGGGAAGATGCGGGCTCACACAGGGAAAAGATTACCCCAATCAGCACTGGCCAACAGCACCTATGATGATTCCAACACGTTATATGGCTTATGCCAGGGAAATCCGGAAAAGCCGGCTTTTGCCAAGGCAGATAATTCCCTGCAGCGTTTTATCCTGGCCTCCAAAGGTGTTAAAACCTGGGACCAGGATAAAAAAAAGGAAAAACCAGTGGATTACGCTTATCAGATCCTGGAAAAGGTTTCTGTAAGCCGGACCCTTTTTCGGGTGGTCTATGATGTCAAAGCCGGGATTATTTATTTCCGCACCAAATCTACGCCGCAAATCCGTTCCATCGAAATGAAAAAATTCGATTTTAACTGCTCTTCTCCGGTCAAAATCCTGGACATCCTGGCAGATCTCAAGGGAGACGTCACCGGCCAATTCCAGGATTACTCCACCGAAGCCAACTTGAATTTGATCAAGAAATCCTTCCAGGCCACAGAATTTCTAAAAAACACCCCACCTGAACGACTATCAATTCTTGCATCTTACCCAGAGAGCCTGACCTGTAAAAGAAGGTGATAGTCCTGTAGGCGAAAGGATCGAGGTCTCTTGACTGGCTCCCAAGTACCACGGGGCACGAGAAACCCTGTGGGAATCCGGCATAACCGCTGATGAAAGCCACGACCTTCATCGTCCCACCGCATTTCGGACGGACGATCGGACCGACTTCGTATCTGACATCCTCGCCCAGCCCTTGGAAAGAATACAGCGGAGCGAGTGTTAAGCCATTCGGTGTGAATAATTTGTGAATATTCATGGGGAACTTATAGGAACTTTTTCGACTTGATAAAGCATTTTTGAACCGGTAAACTTCATTCTGTAAGTGTGCAAGAGCGCTTACGTTTTAAAAAGGAACACCCAAAGACGTTGAAAAAAAAAGAACTATTTGAAAAAACGGATACACCAAAAAGTCGCTTGGGCCGTCGATATAGTTGAACACCATGAAGCATGGTATGCCACCAGAAAACAGTGATGCGCAGCAGCGGCTCGCGGAGACCTACAAAAGCGAAAAACCGCGGCTCTTGGCCCGCCTACGCGCCGCCGGACGCAGCCTGGAAGAGGCCGAGGATTTGGTGCATGACGTCTATGCCGAAACGCTGGAGCGCCTGCCCCTGGTGGCCGGCATCCGCAACCTGCCGGCATGGATCAATTCACTGTTCACCTGGCGGCTGATCGATGCCTGGCGGCATGAACGGGTACGCGCCGCATGCGGCGAAATCGACGTGGCCGAGGACACCCTGCGGGAAATCATCGCCGGCACCGGCCTTGATCCCCTGGATGGTTTCATCAGGGCCAGCCTGATTGATGCCTTAAACGACGCCTTGCGTGTCCTGCCGGCGGCCCAACGCCGGGTGGTGGAAGCCCAGGTCTTCGGCGGCCTGACCTTCCGGGAGATAGCGGCAGCCACGGGCGAAAGCATCGACACCCTGACGGCCCGCAAACGCTACGCCTTGCGCAACCTTGCCCGCGCCCTGCGGCACTGGATCGACCGATGAATGACCACAACGGGCAATGGCCCGAACCGATAATTTTACCGGGACGCACCCGGGAGGAGGCAGCAAATGTCTGATCATGAGAATGCTCACAAGAACAGGCCGGATGATGCCGGCCTAAACGGCGCGGAGAAATCAGGGGAATCGGGCAACCGTCCCGACCGGCAACGTGGCCGCGCTTGTGGTTGGTGGGAAGACCGCAGCCTGCCCCAAAAAATATTGATGGGGATCGTCTTTGGCGTCGTGGGAATCGGCTTTCTCTTCCTCTGCGGCTTGGTCGTGATGCTGCTATGGAATTGGCTGATGCCGGACATCTTCGGACTCAAGCGTCTGACCTACTGGCAGGCCTGGGGCTTGATGATCCTGTGCCACATCCTCTTCAAGGGCTTTGGCTCGGGGATGAGCGGCCGCCGGAGCGACCGGAAGCGCCGCAGGCAGCTGCGCCGCTATATGCGGGAGGATCAGGCCGACATGGATGAAGCACCTGAAAGCAAATGAAGAAAGGAGGATAACATGTTGAAGGTTACAAGGTATTGCTTTCTTCTTACCGTCGCAGGCTGCCTGCTCCTGGCGCGGCCCTTGATGGCGGCGGAAGGAATCAACGGCAATCTTGTCAGTGTCAACTGGCTAAAGACAAATCTTAAAAATGCCGATGTCCTGATACTCGATTCATCATCCGCTCAGAGCTATACGGCACAACACATTCCCGGCGCAGTCAGCGTCGACCTGTTTACCTATGGTGCCCAGGAAATGCCGATCGCCGATATGGAACAACTCTTCCAATCCTGGGGAATCAGCCCCGGGAAAAAGATCGTATTGTACGATCAGGGCGGCACCATGGGGGCCACCAGGCAATTTTTCTCCCTCTTATATTACGGCTTCCCCGTAAAGGACCTTTTCATCCTGGACGGAGGGCTTTTCAAGTGGCAGAAGGAAGGATTGCCGGTAACGAAGGATATTACACCTGCCCCGAAGCAAGGCTCTTTCAAAATCAAGAAGCTCAACGAAGATGTGAAAGTCAAGCTGCCGGAAGTCCTTACGGCATCCGGGGACCCGGTCAACAATGTGTTGCTGGAAGCACTTGGAGCCGACTGGCATTTTGGACAAGTCCTTGCCTTTACCAGAGCCGGCCATATCCCTAATGGCATCCTGCTGCCCAGTGCCGACTTTTACAATCCCGACAAGACCTTCAAATCTGCTGAAGAAATAAGGAGAATGCTGACCTATTTGGGCATCAGGCCTGAACAGCAGATCTACACCTATTGCGGAGGCGGAGTAGCCGCCAGTGTGCCGTTTTTCGCCCTTAAGTTCATGCTGAACTACCCCAGGGTTAAACTTTACACGGAATCCGAGATGGGATGGCTGTCCGATGAAAGAGAACTCCCTTACTGGACATATGATGCCCCGTTCCTGATGAGGGAAATAAACTGGCTGAAGTTTTGGAGCAGCCAGATGATAAGGACGTTCGTAAGCACACGCGTCAGCATCGTGGATGTGCGGCCTGCAGACGCATTCAATCAGGGACATGTGCCTTTTGCGCTTAACATCCCTGCGGATGTGTTCAAGAGCAATATCACCAATCCCGACAAGCTGGCTGAAATTCTGGGTCCGGCCGGCGTCAATGCGTCTCATGAAGCGGTTGTCATTTCAGGCGCAGGTTTGACCACAGACTTGGCCCTGGCGTTCGTCATGCTGGAGAAACTGGGACAGAAAAAAGTATCTGTCTTCATGGACTCCATGGATAAATGCGCACAACTTGGTTTCGCCGTGACAAAGGATGCAACCGTTGTGGGCCCCAAAAAGGCTCCCCGCGACGTATCCATACCTCCCACGAATTATCCCGGTAATTTCCGCAAGGGCGTGATCATTGCGGACGCGAAGAGCACCCAGGGACTTTATCCCAAGGTATTTATTGCTTCGGGTAAGAATGTGCCTGCCAAAGCTCAGGACGGCAAAGTTGTTCATGTCCCGTACACGGATCTTCTGAATGCCGACGGCACGCCCAAAGCCGCGAAAGATATCTGGAACATCCTGGCCAAGGCCGGGGTCCCGAGATATGCGGAGCTTGTTTGCTTCTCCGATGATCCCGGTGAAGCGGCAGCCAACTATTTTATCCTCAAGCTGATGGGCTACCCTGATATAAAGGTGTTGGTGATTTAACAGTTAAGGGATTTGCTTTTTCGCGCTCCGCGACATTCCTTCCTAAAAAGCTCGGAATCAATACCGCCCATCGCGTGAAGAGGATAATCCCGGCTGCGGATCGAAGTCAAGAACACAAAGATAGCGGCGAAGGAGACCGTCCGGTCGTATCATCGTCGCGGTCGACCGGAAAATCGCCCGAAAGATGCAAGACCTCTCCCCCTCATGAAATCGCTGACCTCAAAAATACTCCGCCCCCCCTCGGCCATCAAGACGACCTGCTCGAAGACGTGCGACGGCAGCGGCTTCTCGGCCACGAACGTCAACTTGAGATGGTCGATGATCCGGTCCACGGCGGCATAATCCGTGATAAAGGCGACGACCTTCATCGGCCCGCCGCATTTGGAAGCAGATCAGGGGTCAATCTCATGAACCCCGCAAATCATCTTCGCCCGGCTCTTCGAAGGAGTGCGACGGAGCGAGTGCCTAGCTTTCGGGTGTGCTCAATTTGTGTTTATTCATGCGGTAAACAACGGCAAACAACGGAACACAAAAACAAGAGTAACTTGTTGATTTTTAAGGATTATCAGGGGAGAACAGGGAAAAGTCCTAATCGTCCTGTTCGGATTTTAAGTCTCTTGCGTCTGCCACTTCCGCCACCCCGGCAAAAAAAATCATGGAAGATTTATTTCTAAATCCTTACAGATTTTTTTCGCCAGCCAATCATTGATCTCGCTATGGCGTGGTACCGTCGAAACCTTTTTAGTGCTTCTATTAAAGTAAACGCTATGACTGGCGCCTTCTCTCAATAAGACACAACCGCACTCCTCAATATGTCTAATTAGTTTTTTTCTCTTCATGAAAGAGAAATTTCAAGCTTTTCGCGAATCACTTTTTTGCCGGCGATTTCTTCTTTTATGAGTTGTTTATTGGTTTCTAAAACGAGGCAAATAGCTTCTTTGAGGTTTTCACGCGCTTCCTTTAATGTAGCACCTTGGGTATTTGCGCCGGGCAGCTCTTCGACAAAGCCGATGTAGCCTTCCTTGACTTTTTGGAAAACGGCCGTAAAAGACATCGAATCTCCTTTCTTGTAGATTATCTTCCAAATCGAACCAGCCGTCAACTTGGACAAGACCATCAGACCAATGGGCCGAAAATGCGAAAGAATAAAGCTTCCCCCCGGCCCCCGTGCCGGCCTGAGGATAAGGCAAAACCTTTTGGGAGCGCATTCGTAATAAACTAAAGATCGCAATAAATTGAAGAGAGGAGCATTCCATGGCTTTATGTCCGCACTGCAAGAAACACGTGAGCCTGGACCTGGCCCATCGGGATTCGATGGATTCCGAGGAAGTGCATAAGGAGCTGGTCGGGTTCATTAAAAAAGAAATCATGTATTCCTGCCCCCACTGCGAATCCATTCTGGGGTTCGGATTCTTCCTCGGAGGCTTGGCCACCGGCCGGCCATGAGGGAAAATCCCAAGTAGGACGCCGCATTCGGCCGGTTCTCGAAATCCGCCGTTAGCCGGATTGCGCACGCTGTTCTCCCCTGCCCTACTCGACGTTTCCCGGGATTGGAATTGGCTATTTTGGCGATTTATTTTATGCTAAGATAGTTTTATCAAGTTTGAAAGCCCCGCGATGAAGGATGTTCATGGCGATGGGCATGGGGAGAAAGGTTATGATAAGGCCGATGAAAGTCATAAAAATCGCGACCCTTGTCTTGGCGGGGACGCTCATTGCGACGGCAGGAACCACCCTGTCTCAGACTCCTCAAGGCCAGTTCAAGCTTTTAAACTCAAGTATCACCGTCACCTTGAATCCGACCGGGATCGCCCCACTTTCGGCCTTGGCTACGTTTCAAACGAGCATCGCCTGCAGCATTCAGGTTCGAGTCCTGGGCAATATCGAAGTCTCCAAGCTTTTCGAGGACAACAGCACCTCCCATGAAATTCCGATCCTCGGGCTGTATCCGAACCGCCTCAACCCGGTCGTCTTGACGCTTTTCACCCACCATGGCACACCCGAGGTGTATACACTCACCATCCAGACGGACCCGCTTCCCAACTATTTCCCGACCATCGAGATCAATGCCGCGACCCCCAGCCTGATGGAGCCGGGGATGAACCTGAGCGCCATGACCGTGAGTCTCGGGGCGAAAAGCAGCGGATATCCGATCATCTTCGACCGGAACGGCGACATCCGCTGGTATCTGGACCTCTCGGCATACGGCGGCCTGATGGCGCCTTTCGAGAGAATCAAGGACGGGAATTATATCGGTGGCAGCGGGGCGTCGGTCTACGAGTATGACCCGGTCGGGCGGCTCATCGACCAAATCACGCTGCCGGGATACAATTTCCACCACGAAATCCGCGAGCTTCCCAACGGCCATCTTGTCTGCTCCGTCGATAAGGCGGGGACGCAGATTATCACCTATAAGGGCACGCTCCAGAGCCAGGAGGATTACATCATCGAGATCGACCGGACCACGAAGCAGATCGTCAACCACTGGGACATGCGCGAGATCTTGGACGTCGGCCGGAAAGACACGCTTATCAATTCGGGCGACTGGTTCCACAATAACGGTCTTTGGTACAGCGCCTCCGACAACTGCTTGATCATCTCGGGCCGCGTCCAGGGCGTGGTCAAGGTCACCTGGGACAACAAAGTCAAATGGATCCTCTCGCCGCATCAGGATTGGGGCAACGCCGGCTGGGACGGGTCGGGGCCGCCGACGGCCCCCTATTTATTGACGGCCGTGGACCCAAACGGCAATCCGTATCCCGATGCCGTCCAGCGGGGCGACTCGGGCACCGACGATTTCGACTGGGGCTGGGGCCAGCACAATCCGCACCTCCTCGCCAACGGGAACCTGTTCTTTTTTGACAACGGCGATTTCCGCTACTACCTGACTGATTTCCCCAAATATTCCCGGGCGGCCGAGTTCGTCGTCGACGATAACGCCATGACGGTCCGGCAGGTCTGGCAGTACGGCAAGGAACGAGGGCCTGAAACCTGGTCGCGGATCATCAGCGCGGTGGACCCCTTGCCGCAGACGGGAAACCGATTGTTTTGCCCCGGGATCGTCCAAACGGCCCAAGGCACATACGCCAAGGTCGTCGAAGTCACGTATCCCGATAAAGCGCTCGTTTTCGATGCGACCATTCATTTCAAGAATTTATTAGCGCCCCCAAATACGGCGATTGCGGATATCGTCTATCGTTCCCACCGTATCTCGATCTACCCCTGAGGCGCGGCTTCGGATCAATCCGCGGCTCCAGTAGAAAACTTCCTCTGGACATCCGGATAATGAGCTCAAGGGACGAGCCAAGGCGGCGGAAGTGGACCTTCAGCCAAAGCCCGGGGCCCCAGCCGCCGTCGAGCGAATAAGGCTTAGTGGGGCAGGTGGCGCCCGAACGAAAAATATATCCCCAGCGATGCTTGGATGAAGGACAGGTCCAGTTTATGAGCGAACGTTTCTCCATTTAGGGCGAGATAGGCGACATCCGCGGCCGTGAACGGCTCGGCCGGGAAATCGGCGGTGTAGAGTCCGTCGTAGGACGCGATGACGGGCGTCCAGTTTAGATTTTTCGGCGGACAGTAGAAATAGCGGGCTTCGGCCTTGAGACCGAGAGTATCCAGAATTCTGAAGTTGAGGCTTCCCCCGATATTGCCGCCGACGGCGGACCAGGTCGTGGCTGGAATGGTCAAACGTACGGGAAGGGCATCGACCGTCTGGATCATCGTTCCCCCGGGGCCTTGGTCGAATGAAAGTATTTTCATGACGCCGTAGCCGAACACGGCATTCTCGCTAAAGGTGTTCAGGAAATAGGTCAGGCCGCCGCTGAATTCGACCGTGAACCGGCCCGTGCCTTCGCGGAGGGCGACGTTCAAGCTGATGGGCAGGCGGGTCAGGCTTCCGCTCCCCGTCCAGTTCGTTGTCTTAGCATCCCCAGTCCCGTCCGCCCAGCGCCAGGCGAAATCAAAGCTTGACCCGCTCGGGATGTCGACCGGGCTGTATCCGGCGAGGAGCTGGAGGCCGAGATGAGGCGTAAAGAAAAGGGAGAAGAAGCCGCCGGCCGCGAGGCCGCTGTTCGGTTTCGAGGTGATGACCGCTTTTTCGCTGATGGCGTTAAGGAGAAAAGAACTCCAAGCTTCTTGATGCGTCGTCGTTCCAAGAAGACGGGACGGCATCAGGCCGCCCCAAATCCCGATTTCGAAACTGCGGTCATAGGGGTTGTCCGTGGAGGATGGCCGGGCTATCGCTGGCGAGACGCCAAAACAAAAACAGAAAGCAGCGAGGACGAATAGGACGACGAAGGCTCGCGATTTCATATCGGCTCCTTGGCTTCGCGTTAAACACCCGGGGCATTCCATGAAAACCCTCATTCTCGATTTAACAATAATAATACGCTCTTTCGGCCCGAATTCCAAGACCTTCGGAAGCCCGGAAATTTACGGAGAAGAGGTCGAGAATCGTCCGAGGTCGGCGATCGCTGAATAGTAGAGAGGTTCCGGGTTTTTAGCCGCGCCAGCCGCCGTTCGTGCCCGAGGAAACGCCCGATGGGGATTTGACTGCGCCCATATGGACGACAGTAAGGTTGATGGGGACGTTCAGGGGCGCGACGCCGGCCTCGCCGCATTTGATCTCTATCATTCCCTGATAGGTTCCAAGCTTAAGATTTTGAAGCGAGACCGAAACCGTTGCCTCAGACCATAATCCCGAGGAGCTGCCCTTGAGCGGCGAGACTTTAATCCAAGGCTGCTGAGGATTGAGGGAGTAATGCAGGCATCCGCCGCCGGAGTTGCGGATGCGCAATATTTGCGGGGCAGCGACCCGCTTGCTATCCAGCGCGACGAACGAAAACGAGGTTTTGTTCACCTGGAGCGCGGGAGCGGCGTTGACGAAGACGGCGGTCGAGTACGTGGTGTCCGGGACGCCGCCGCTGGGAAGGTTGGTGTTGGGCGTCGAACCGGTGCAGACGTAGTCGACGCGGGCTTCGCCGTTCGAAAGCGTCAGGCGCGAGATGCCCGACGGCCCGAAGAAATCCGGGACGGACTTGAACCCGCCGCCATAGAATTTTTTCCAATAATCCCCGCTCCACCAGACAAACTCGCCGTTGCGCTTGGTCGAACCGACGCAGATCCCGCTCAGATCTTTCTTGTTGAGACCTTCGCCGATTTTCTCGACATGAAAGATATGGTCGTGGCCGTAAATGAAGCCGCGCATCCCGTACTTTTTCGCGAGTTCAGTCAACTGGACTTGCTCGACCTTGGCCGGATCGACGAAATCGACGTAATCTTTATCCGAGAACAGCGGTCCGCGCCCGTACGTGATGTTCTGGTTGTCTTCGCCCGGCCCGGTCGGCCATCCGCCCAGGACATGGTGGTAGCAGGCGTAGACCCAGTCGTGCTCGTTTTTGGCCAGGACGTTCTCGAACCATTGTTTCTGGTCGGCGCCGAGCGTCCAGTCCTCGACGTTTCTCGGTTCCGGAGGTCCGCAGAACCCCGTGACGTCGAGGATGATGAACTGGGCGCCGCCCGTGTTGTCCGCGTCGCTTCCCCAGGAGAACGCGTAGTAGTTGCCTTCGGGATGGCCGCCTTCCGGATAGGTGGCGTCCGTGGGGCCGGGGAAATATTTCATACGCCAGGATTTCGCCCAGGTCTTGGACACGTTCCAGGTCTCTTCGCCATCATGGTTGCCCAGGACCAGGTGCGTCGGCATGTTCGGCGTGAGGCCGGAAAAGATCTTGCGCTGCCGCAGCCACAACGTCCGGCAGATCGCGTCGTAATCATTGGCCGTCAGGTTGGTCGTCGGGAAGCCCAGGCCCTCCCATTTATAGGGCGCTCCGATCCCGACCGTATCCCCCAGGTGGATGATAAAATCGGGGTCCTCGGCGGCGAGGATATGCTGGATGGCGTTGGCCAGAAGGAGGCCGTTCTTCAGTTCGCCGAGCGGAGAATCGGGGACCCACTGCGGGTTCGCTTGGAGGTTCTTCGTGAACTCGACGACGTAATCGCCCGTCATTTTCGCCTGTCTGAACTCGGGCGGGACGGCATAATCGCCGTCATCGAAGTTATGGTCGTCGCCGATGAGCACGACCTTGATGGGACCGCCGTTCGGCAGCTTGAAGCTCCGGGGCGGAAGCGATCTCCAGGCTCCCGAGCCTTCGCGGTATTGGACTTGGTAGTGGAGCCGCGGGCTGTCGTATCCACGAAGGGTGGCGTCCAGGGACTCGGTGACGCCCGAATACGCCAGGGTTTCGCGGGGCAGGGCGAGGTCCTCGCGCCGGTCGGCGAGCAGGATCTTCACGTCCAGTTTCTTCCCCGGTTTCAACAACAGGTTGATATCGGTCAGCCAGGCGCGGGGGTCGGTGCCGCTCCGGCGGACATTGTAAATCCGTTCGGCGGCCTCGAAAACGGCCGTGTCGAAGGGGAACGGGAATTCGTTGCTCGTGAGCTGCTCGGCGAAGGGCAACGCGGGATTGAGCTTAACGGCCGCCCCACCGAGGGCGTTCCCCAAGTCGAAGCCCGTAAGGAGGAGGCCCGCTCCTCCTATCTTAAGGAAATCCCGACGATTCAGACTCATCCGCTTGATTTAATTTGTATCATTAAATTTACACGATTGCAAGGGGTGCGTGTCACCGGATGACTCAAGCGATCAATGATGCGGTTTATTTTTCACCGGCAATTGATCGAGGCGGCGGCGGGCGCCGAAACGATGTGGGTATTGCCGCAATTGACGCGCAGTTTCTCCCAGACTTGTAAGTTTTGGCCCTTGCTGCCGACCTTCCAAGAATCCACCACGGTGACGGTTTTCGTCTTGGCGCTTGGAACGCGCACGACGTGAACTTGGCCCTTGGCGCCGTCGCTCCGTTCCCATTGATAATTGAAGGTCATCGGGTAATTGAGAACCTGGATTGTGCCGGTGAATTTGATCGTCACCGGACATCGGCCGGCGAAGCTCTCCGGATTGGCCGTCACCGTGACGTCTCCGATCGTCTGATCGTCAGCCGATAGAGTCATCACGAAGCCGGTCAGGACCGCGAGAGATAAAGCGATGAACATGCTCGACGCAAGAAAACGTGATCTCGTCATTTTACCTCCATCTTTTCGCGGGACGTGACCCTGTTTCTTTTCTCTCTTCGGATTTGGCTGCCTTATTCAAAAATATATGCCGCTTCCGAATCGAAGTCAAGGAAGCGAAAGGACAGTAACCGGAACCTTCTTCTTCTTGAGCGCATCCAGATAAACATAGATCACCGGCGTCACATAGAGGGTAACGAGCTGGGAGAACAGGAGTCCGCCGACCACGGCCAGGCCGAGCGGCTGGCGAGACTCAGCGCCCGCCCCAATCCCCAAAGCGATGGGCAGGGTGCCGAACAGCGCGGCCATCGTCGTCATCATGATCGGCCGGAACCGGATCAGACAGGCCTCAAAGATCGCATCCTCCGCCTTTTTCCCTTCCTCGCGCTCCGCGGCGATGGCGAAATCGACCATCATGATGCCGTTTTTCTTGACAAGGCCGACGAGCATGATGATCCCGACGAAAGCGTAAATGCTGAGGTCGATCCGGAAAATGAACAGCGTCACGAGCGCGCCGAAACCCGCGAAGGGAAGGGCCGAAAGGATGGTCAAAGGATGGATGAAGCTCTCGTACAAAATGCCCAGAATCATATAGATGACGAGGATGGTCATCAGGAGGAGGAATCCCAGCCCTTTGAGCGACGATTGAAAGGCCTGGGCCGCGCCCTGAAAGTTCGAGGAGATCGTCGCCGGGAGCGTTTCACGGGCGATCTGTTTGATGTCGTTGACCGCGTCTCCGAGCGCGACGCCCAGCTTGAGGTTGAACGAGATCGTGACCGATGGTATCTGGCCCGAGTGATTGACCGTCAGCGGACCGACCGAGCGCGTCAGCCGGGCGACGGAATCGAGCGGCACGAGGCTCCCGCTCGAGGACCGAATGTAGAGTTTGGAGAGTTGTGCGGGGTCGTTCTGGAATTCCGGTTCGAGCTCCATGATGACCTGGTATTGGTTATTCGCGGTATAGATGGTCGAGACCTGTCGAGTGCCGTAGCTGTAATAGAGGCCATCCTCGATTTGAAACGGCGTGACGCCGAGCGCCAGGGCCTTGTCCCGGTCGATTTCGACATTGACTTGCGGGTTCTGGAGCTGCATATCGGACGTGACGTCCTGAAGACCCGGGAGGCCGCGCATCCTGGTTTCGAACTTCGCCGCGCTGGCGTAGAGCTCATCGACGTCCGGGCTTTGGAGGGTGAACTGGTACACGGCTTTTGTGGAGCGGGCTCCAATCTGGATCGGAGGCGGATTTTGAAGAAAGGCGCGGATCCCTGGGACGGCGAAGAGTTTCGGCCGAAGCTGGGCGATGACCTGGTCCGCCTCGAGCTTGCGTTCGGAACGAGGCTTCAGGCGGATGAACATGCGGCCGGCGTTGCTGCTCGACATGCCGCCGATGCTCGAGGAAAAAGATTCGATATTAGGGTCCCGCGCCAGGAGCGCGGCGACCGCCCGCTGGTGCTCGGTCATGGAGATGAACGAAATCCCCTGCGCGGCTTCGGTGACGCCGCTGATCATCCCCGTGTCTTCGGTCGGGAGAAAACCCTTGGGGATTTTGATGAAAAGGACGACCGTGGCGACAAGGACGGCGGCCGAAAACGCAAGAGCCGCGCGCTTCCGTTTTAAAACCCACAACAGGCTGACTCTGTAAGCGTTGAGCATTCCTTGGATGATTTTTTCCGCCGCTTTGTACAGACGGCCGTGTTTTTCCTCGCCCGGCGCCCGAAGGAGGCGGCCGGCCAGCATCGGGGTCAGGCTCAAGGAAACGAAACCGGAAAAGAGGACGGCCGCGGCGATCGTCACGGCGAATTCATGAAACAGCCGGCCGAGGATTCCGCCCATGAACAGGATCGGAATGAAAACCGCGGCGAGGGACAAGGTCATGGATACGATGGTGAAGCCGATCTCCTTCGAGCCTTTGAGCGTCGCATCGAAGGTCTTATCGCCCATTTCCTGATGCCGAACGATGTTCTCGAGCATGACGATGGCGTCGTCCACGAGGAACCCGATCGACAAGGTCAAAGCCATAAGGGAGAGGTTGTCGAGGCTGTAGCCGAGGATGGCCATAACGGCGAACGTGCCGATGATCGAGAAAGGAAGGGCTAAGCTCGGAATGAGCGTCGCCCGGACGTTTCGCAGAAAGAAGAAGATGACGAAGATCACCAGGACGAGGGCCAGGACGAGGGTGAACTTGACGTCGTTGACCGAGGCGCGGATCGATTCGGACCGGTCGACGAGGATCTGGAAGTCGACCGATGCCGGGAGCTGGGACCGGAACCCCGGCAATAGCTGCTTGACCGCCGTCGTTACCGCGACCGTGTTCGTTCCCGGCTGGCGTTGGATGGCGAGCATGATCGCCCGCTGTTCCGCCTGGCCCCGGTACATCCACGCCGCGACCTTGTCGTTCTGGACGCTGTCGAGCACCCGGCCCAGATCTTTCAATCGGACCGGGGAGCCTTTACGGTAGGTCACGATGAGCTCGCGGTAGGCCGGCGCGCTCGTCAGCTGGCCCGATGATTCGATCGTGAAGGCCTGGTAAGGCCCGTAGAGCGTCCCCGTCGGCATATTCACGTTGCTCGACTGGATGGCGAGCGCGACATCGTCGATGCCGACGCCCCGCGACGCCAACGCGTCGGGGTCGAGCTGGACCCGGACGGCGTACGTTTGTGATCCGTAGACTTGAACCTGGGCGACACCGTCGACCATCGAGATCCGCTGGGCCATCGTCGTCTGGGCGTATTCGTCGAGGGCTGAGAGAGGGAGCGTCGGCGAGGTGAGCAGCATGAAGAGGATCGGCTGGTCGGCCGGGTTGACCTTTTGATAGTACGGCGGCGCGGGCATCTGCGGCGGCAACTGGCGCATGGTCCTCGAAATGGCGCCCTGGACATCTTGGGCCGCGGCATCCAGATTCCGGCTCAGGGCGAATTGAAGCGTGATCTGGGTCACTCCCAGCATGTTGGTCGAGGTCATCGAGTCGAGACCCGCGATCGTCGAAAACTGCTTCTCGAGTGGGGTGGCGACCGAAGAAGCCATCGTCTCGGGGCTGGCGCCGGGAAGGCCGGCGGTGACCTGGATCGTGGGGAAATCGACATTGGGAAGGTCGCTCACGGGGAGAAGACGGTACCCGAGGATCCCGAATATGAGAATACCGGACATGACCAGCGTCGTCATGACCGGGCGGCGGACGAAGATCTCTGAAAAATTCATCGGGGCGTTCCTCCTATCGCGTCTGTTTGAGCTGGACTCGAGCCCCCGGAACGAGCTGGAGCTGGCCGTCCGTGACGACTTTCTCGCCCGGCTTGACGCCGTCGGTAATCACGGCCTCGCCGCCGACGATACGGTCGACTTTCGGACGCCTCATCTCGACGGTCATGTCGTCCTTGACGACGAACAGGTAGAGGCCGCTCTGTCCGGTCTGGACGGCCTGCGACGGGACGACCACGGCGTTTTTCTCCGTGGTCAAGGTCAGGACGACGTTCACGAACTGGCCCGGCCAGAGCCGACGGTCCTGGTTGGCAAAAGTCCCTTTGAGCATGATCGTGCCCGTAGTGCGGTCAATAGCGTTATCGATGAACGTCAGCGCCCCCGCAACGGGCGCACCGACTCCGACGATGGCTTCGGTCTTCAATTCTCCCTTCGTTCTATAGTCGCTGATCCGGGGCAGGTCCTGTTCGGGAACGGAGAACGAGACGCGGATGGGCGCGATTTGATTGATGACCAGGGCGGGAGAGGCGTCCGTGGCCCGGATGAGGTTTCCCCGATAAATGAGAAAGCTTCCCGTGCGGCCGTCGATCGGCGAACGAACCGTGCAGCGCTCGAGCTGGAGCCGGGCGTTGGCTACGTTGGCTTCATCCGCCTTGATCGCGGCCGCGAAGACGTCTCGATTCGACAGAATTTTGTCGTTTTGCTCGCGCGTCACATATTCTTTCGCGACGAGATCCTTGTACCTTTGAGCGTCCGCTTCCGCCTCCTTGAGCTGGGCTGTGTCCTTTTCGAGGAGCGCTTGAGCCTGTTTTAGGGCGATATCATAAGGCTGCGGGTCGATCGTGAAGAGAAGGTCCCCTTGTTTCACGTCCTGGCCTTCCTGGAAATAGACGGCCGTGATTTCCCCGGTGACCTGCGCCTTCACGGCGACGGTCGAATAGGCTTCGGCTTCTCCGATCGCTTTGATCTGGATGGGGACGTCCTTTTGGACGGCCTCGGCCGCGACGATGAGCACGGCCGGCCCTCCTCCAGCGGCCGGCCGGCCGCCGTTATTGGACGAGGAGGAACAGGCCGACGACATCAGAAACGACAACCCGATCAGGCCAATGATCGCGGACTTTTTATTTTTTTCGCGGGATCTCATGGTTCGTATTCTCCTTTGCGGGCCCGTCAAAAGCCCGGATTCGACGCTGTCCCGGGCGCGCCCAAGGTCCCGGTATCGTGCGTGAACTGGACGAGCGACAGGAACCATTCCGTCCGGGCCTGGATGGCCTGACCGCGCCCGTTCTCCAGGACGCTTTGGGCGGTCAGAAGGTCCAGAATGCTCCCGACGCCTTCTTTGTATCTCCCCAGAGCCACTTCGTAGGATTTTTCGGCGCTGGCCAGGAGGTCCTGGGCGGTTCTGATTTTTTGCTCCGATGTCTTCACCCCATAAAAACTCGTCCATACCTGGAGGGCGATGTCCTGCTCGAGCTTCTCCATTTGAGCGCCGGCCGTCTCGGCGTCCGCGCGCGCTTGAAGAAGTTGATAGTCGCGCTGAAAGCCGGAAAAAATGGGGATATCCAGGAGAACGGCGATGGTGAACTGCTCGTTCGAAATGGCCTGGCCCTGATAATAGACGCGGCCGTAGTTGCTGTTCAGCGTGAAATTGGGCAAGCGGTCGGATTGGGCCTTCCGAATCTGAGCCTGGGCTTTGGTGACGAGCGCTTGGGACGCGGCCAGGTCGGGCCGCCGGGTTTCGGCATCCTTGATGCAGGCGTCAACCTGCTTCGAAAATTCCTCAACAGGGATCGCCTCGGCCGGCTCGTCGGCGATCTCGAAGCTCGCGTTGGCAAACAGGCCGAGGGCGTTGGCCAGCACGCCGTGAAGCGTCTGGACCAATCCTTGCGCGGTCACGAGATTGAGCTCCGTGCTCGAAAGCGCCGTTTTCGCCTGGAGCACATCGGCGACGGTCGCGACCCCCGCCCGTTGCCGCTCTCTCGCTGCGTCATGGTTGGCCTGGGCCCCTTTCAGGCTGGCCTCCTGGGCTTTGAGAAGGGCCTTGGCGGCGAGATACTGATAATAGGATTTTTCGACCAGGAGGATGACGTTTTGGATGGCCGCGTTCTGCGTCCAGTTGGCCGCCTGAAGTGTTTCCCGGGCGGAATCCGTCGCGGCTTTTCTTCCGCCGAAATCGAAAAGAAGAAAGCTCAGAGTGGCGAGGGGGTTAAGGGTGGTTTGGTCGACGATAAACTTTCCTCCGGCGAAGGCCGCTTTTTGACGGGCGGCGTTCGCCGTGGCTTCGATCCTGGGAAAATAGGAGCTTTGCGCCGATCCGAGGGCGGCCGCCGCGGACCGGGCCGCATTCCAGGCCAGGCGAGTTTGGGGGTTGTTGGTCAGTCCGATATCCACGAGATTCTCCAGAGTCAAACCCTGTTTGGAGGATTGAAGCTCGGCCGGGATTTTCGGCGCGGGTTGCTCCGCAGGTCGCGGCGAGAGCGCCGCCGGCGGTTTCCACGGATTCCGCGGCGAGTCGGACACGCGTTGGGAGAGTGTGTCCGTCGTCACGCAGCCCGCGAGTCCCGCGGCGACGGCGATAACGAACAGGGCTTTTAAAATTCGCCATGCGCGACGATAGGAGGATGTTGATGGGAACGCGATGGAATGATGGAAAATCCCCATGATTGATCTCCTCTTTGGCAAGGAATTTTCAGCGGATCCAGAATCCGCCAAGTTTTCTATTTTAGCAAATAAGTCCGCATTATTCCCTTTTATTTTGACCGGATGATGAAAGGGTACGAACACTTCGTATTGACAGGGGGCCGGATTTTCCGGACAATGACTACTCGCATAAGAAAGGAAACCCATAATGAAAAGAACCCCGTTCCCCGTATCCGCCCGTATCGCGCTCATGGTCCTGGCCGGACTGGCTTCGTCCGCCCTGGCCCAGGAAACGACGCGGAAAGTCCTATACTCTCTCCAGCCGGGCGAAACGATCATGCGCGCTGAAAGCACGATCGCGATCGCGGCGGGCGCGGCCGATATCGTCCTCGTCACGACGATGGCCAAAGACAATAAAGGCCCGTTCTTCGTCGTCCGCGACGGAAAAAGGACCGGCCCGTTCACCGGGATCAAGGAAACGATGGCCACGGCCTACGCGGGCCGGACGGATTCTTCCCAGAAAAACCGCGACTGCGCGTCGTACACTCCTCCCCCGCCCCCCGAGGACGCGTCCGCGACGACAGAGTCCGATCAGCAAGGCCGGCAGGTCGTCAAATTCAAGGGGAAGACGTTCGGGTCTCATCTTCTCATCTTCTCGGTCCAGACCACGCCGGATGGCGCTCTGGCCTATCTGACGGCGGGCGACAATGACAAAAGCTGGTTCGAATGCTCGGACGGTCGCAAGGTCTCCTTCGGCGGCATCCCGGCCGAAATCAAATTCAGCCCCGATGGAAAGAATGCGGCCGTCGTCTGCCAAGGCAATTTCAGCATGGGCGAGATGAATAACATGAGCAAACTGCCGCCCGAAAAGCTCCAGGCCGCTTTCGCGGAGCAGGAGAAAAAGTATCTTTATACGATCGCCGGCAAGAAATACGGACCGTTTAAAAGCTCCTTTGGCGCTCATGACGTTTGGTTTCCCAAGACAAGCAACGATATGTATTTCCATGTCAACGATCAGCTCTTTCGGAACGGGGCTCCGATGATGAAAGCCGATTCCTTCGATCCCTGCCAATTCTATCCCACCCCCGACGGGAAGGCGTATGCCATGTTGACCTACGAAAACATCGTCTTCAGCGACGGCAAAACGTACCCGGCGCCTCTGGATATCGTGGTCTTCCAGGACGGCGGAAAGACCGTGTTCAAATGGATCACCCTGGAGAACAACAAGGACATCGTTGTTTATCAGAGAGCGATGTAGCGTCCGGCGTTCGTCGCATGCGACGGAAAGGGCGACGCCCCGAAGGCCGAACCGGCGCGCCGCGTCATTCCTCGCGACCGTCGCCGTCATCGCCCTATTTCTGACGTCCGGATCCGAGGCCTTGTCCGCCGCGGACGAGGACTATGCCGCGATTTTCGGCGATAAATACGCGGCGGCCGAACGGTTCCTCCGCGAGAACGTCTGGATCGCAGGCGCCCTGCGATTATCGCCGGAGGATACCAGGATCGCCCTGGCCGTCGTCTTTCCCGAGATCATTCGCTTTAGCGCCTTGGAGGACGCGATCCAGGTCCGCGGACTCAAAGTCCTGTATGTTCAGTACGGCCGCGCCTATATGAACTTTTCCGTTGGACACTTCCAAATGAAGCCGTCGTTCGTCGAAAACCTCGAATCCGATTATAACCGCTTGTTCAACCCCGAGGAAAAAAGCGCCGCCGCCATTCCGGCCTTCGAACGCGGCGATTCCGCCGAGCTGCGCAACAAGAGGGTTCTCCGGCTCGACGACACGGTCTGGCAGGTCCGCTACCTGCGGATGTTCATCCTCGTGATGGAAAAGCGCTACGGACATGTCGCCTTCAGCGACGCGGAGGACCGTCTGCGTTTTTACGCGACGGCTTACAACGCCGGATACGCCTCGGGCGAGCGGGCCCTTCGGCGGGCTATGAACGATAAGCGGTTCCACACGGAATTGCTTTTTCCCAAGAGGACCTATGTCTATGCCGACGTGGCCCTGTTTTTTTTCCGGACTCACCCGCCCGAAGCGAACCTCCAACCTGCGCTGCCCACTTGATACCGCCGCAAAGCCCGCCGATAACCTTATTTCTTCACGATCTCGACGCGGCGGTTCTTGGCCCGGCCGTCCTCCGAGCGATTGTCGGCGATCGGCTTGTCCTGGCCCCAGCCGAGCGCGGTCATCCGGTTCGCAGCGACGTCCAGCTTGACGACGGCGTCCAAAACGGCTTTGGCCCGCTGTTCGGAGAGTGTCTTGTTCGAAGCCGGCGTGCCGACGTTATCGGTATGGCCTTCGATGCTCAGCTTGAGATCCAGGTGGGACTTCATCAGGGCCGCGATCTGTTCGACGATCGGCTGGGATTCGGGCTTGATCGCGGCCTTGCCCGTGTCGAAGTTGATGTAGAGAGCGATGAAGCCGTCCTTGGCCAGGGCATTATACATGGCGTCGGCGGTCACTTCCTGGACCATCGCCTCGACTTCAACGACGTTCAGAGTGAAATTGCGGCCGTCATTGTAGACATCGAGTTTGACCCATATCTCTTTTCCGTTTTTGACGAGTTTGGCCGAGAGATTGTTGGAATCATCGTTGAGGATGGATCCACCGATGGATTTCACGGCATTGCCGTAGTTCCTCCGGATCTGGAGGACACTGGGCATCTGGGCACCCTCTTTAAGGCTATAATCGATCCGGGTCACCTGACCCTCGACGGTTTTCTCCGGAGAGTCCGGCAGATAGAATTCGACGGCGTCAAAACTCACCTTGCAGTCGGAGATGTAGAAATTCTTCATCCGGGAGAACAAGGGGTGGTCTTTGCAGTTCTCGGCATCCGCTTCCTGGGCGAAGGCCGCGCCGGCCAGGCCTAGAAAAGCGATGGATAGAACGCTCAGGATCATGATCTTTGTCCGCCTATTCGTCATGACAACCTCCTCATCGATGATTTTCCTATCATTCTTATAATAATAGTTTATATCGAAAAATAAAGAAAAGAAAGGGATCACGCCCTCGATGAAACAGCTTCTTTAATGGATAGGGCGGTTACTTTTTCGCCGCTTTTCTCCGCTTTTGAATGTTTTTGCTCCCCTTTTTTTTCAAGGACGGATAAAGGAAGAAATAGAGCCGGGGAAAAGCCATGGCGAAACGATAGAGCGTTCCCATCCCGCCGGGAACAAGGATCTCGGCCTTCTTTTTGCGGATGGCCCGGCGGATTCCTTTAGCCACTTTCTCGGGTTTCATCGCCGTCCCGACGAAGGAAATAACGGCTTCGTCATGCTGCAGTTCATAAGCGAGCTGAGGGGTATCGACCGAATCGGGACAGACGACGGCGATATCGATCGGGCTGTCGTGAAGCTCGGCGGCCAGAGACAGCGTGTAATAGCGGATGCCGGCCTTGGTCGCGCTGTAGATCGCCTCCCCCGACATGGGAACAATGCCGCCGAGCGAGGCGACGTTGACGATCTTGCCTTCACCGCGCGGCTTCATCACGCGCAGGGCGGCGCGGCAGCCGTTGATCGTCCCCATGAGGTTGACCTGGATTTGTTGCTGGAGCTTGTCAAAGGGAAGATCCTCGGCCGCGCCGGGATGGACGACTCCGGCGTTGTTGACGAGAATATCGATCCGGCCGAGCTCGCCGAGAACGCGGTCCGTCAGCGCTTTCCAGGAATCGGGATCGCGCACGTCGTGGACATGGGTCAGGGTTTTCGTCCCCTCCGCGGCCAGCTCCTTGGCGAGGATCTCGAGCGCGTCTTTTTTTATGTCGGTGAGGACGAGGATCGCGCCTTCTTTGGCCAGGAGGCGGGCCGTGGCCGAGCCGATTCCTCCGGCCGCTCCGGTGATGACGACGACCTTGTCTTTGATGTCTTTACCCATCGGCTTTCCTCCAGGCGAAAAATATTTTTTATGCTAACATAGAAATCCGACCTCGGCAAATGCTTGACCGGAATCACGGGGCGGAGGGTGACCTCCCCCCTGATAAAAACCTTTTTTATCATTTTCACCATCTCATGCGATAAGGGTGATAGCCTCCTTCCCGCTTGACCAACTTCATCAGCGGGTACCTATTGCATTTTAGTAAGAGATCTGGTAAGATATAAGAGTATAGATAGAGGAATATTTATCATCAAATCTAAAGGAGGTAAAATGAAAAAGCTTTTTAGTGTGTTAGTGGGTCTTTTACTTATCACCGCGTTGGCATCTGCAGCTGCATTTACGCCCCTCACGATCACAATCCCAAAGACGGGAACGCAGGAGTATTTCGGAATCGCCAGAACCATCTCCCCGGGCGCGATTTCATGGAAAACGGGCGCCGTCTACAAATCCGGCGATTACTTGAAGTTCTATTTCACCGCGGGTAGCGGATTCAATTTCAAGGCTACGGCCAGCGGCTTTTATTATTTGGTCGGGCGCAGCCGGGGAGACAACAACCTGTATGCCGACTTGAATGCCAACGGCA
>Ga0187886_1000784_pt1 | contig 34133 bp, 37 predicted proteins | sample June2016WEW_20_1_FD_133001 | JGI IMG/M metagenome (GOLD analysis project Ga0187886, IMG submission 133001) | Peatland microbial communities from SPRUCE experiment site at the Marcell Experimental Forest, Minnesota, USA - June2016WEW_20_150 | ecosystem: Environmental > Terrestrial > Soil >...
CGTGCAATAAACGCCGTGCCCAGATAACCTCGTCTCCACGCATCTATTCTACACCTCATATCGCCGCCTGTTCATTCACCCACGGGCAAAGCCCGTGGAACTCTGCCCTTCGGGTTATTAGAAGTAAGCATCGGTCTACGACCTTTCTTAATCTACTTGTGCTTACTCTTAACGACGCCATGCAATTCCATCCGTGTGCCACAATTGTGACAAAATTTGCGCAACTTCCAGAAACGCTGTATCATGCCACAACCCGGGCACTTGATGGTCCATGGCTCTCCGCAATTCGGGCAGAAATCAGAGTCACCACTAATAGTGCTCCCGCATCCCGGGCATTTGTTCCACTCTGTCATCTGGCACTTTCCTTTCATTCTTCCTTTGTTTCGCCGCGTTTGCGTAACTTCTTTCTATCCAGGCCGAGAAGATGGCCCTCTTCATCCATGCGGAGTTCATACAACCCCAGCACATCCATGGTATCCGGGATGGCCTTCCTTTCCAGTGACTCCATCTGGATAGCCCACCCTTCCTTCGTTTTAGAGAGGCCGGTAATACCATCGGTTGGCTTCTTACCGAGTCCGATAAATTCCTTTCGCGCCTTTTCTATTACCTGATTGGCATTCATCTTAGATCTTTACCTCCTCTTTAGTTAAAAATTTTCCGGCTATCTTTCTATCAAGAGAAGATAGGATATTATGCTCCGGTTCCAATCCTGAAACATTTATCGGCTCTTTTACTCTTTGTTGCTGTCGCTCCCTGGTGGCGATTGACCGTTGTGCTTCATCCCAGTCTTGCCAGATGCCGTACTTTAACATGGTCTCTATCCCGGCCATGCAGGCTCTCAAATTGACCCCTAGGAGGGGAATGCCGGCGACATTAATAAGGAGGTCGGCGTTAAGAACCAGCCCCTTCTCCAATACCCTGTCGAGGAGGTCTACCAGTGTGGCATGAGTGTCTCGGGTAGGCTGCATTTCATTCTCCTTTAACTAAAACAACTGGCTTGGCCACAAAGCTGTAGGGCGGCCAGGGACCGGAAAAGTGAACGAAGAAGCCGTCCATATTATTGATTTCTTCCAGCTCTTTACCCAGGCTTTCGATTCTCTCTCTGGCGACCAGGCAGGAGAGGTTAAGCAGCATCACCTTGCCATTATTCAGCTTTTTGGTCTTCTCGACTATAATATCATCGGTGTACTTCTTAATCCTACCGTAGAAATCGGTGAACCACACGTTGGCAAGCTTCTCTGTCTCCGCTTTAACGGCTCTTTCCAGCTTTTGCTTGTACATATAAGCCATACCCGGTGATTTGGTGGCTATCTCTTCCTTGATTTTTCTAATCTCTTCGCTCTTCTCTGAAATCTGCATAATTATTAACTTAGGTTCATACGAGACCTGAACTCCATACTCATCTTTACCCTCTATATTTCTCATCACCTCACGAAGGCGGTCGTAATCCTTCTTGAGCCAGTCTTTCACCACTTGTTCAGGGGAAGTGACATCATCCTTTGGCAGCAGTATCGTATCGAATCCCAGGGGGATGACGATGCCGAGTCGCTCGCCGGCCGTATCGAGAACGCTTTGGTGTATCTTCACCCAGTTCTTCACCGTTTCGTCATCGGTAGATTGATACGGCTCGGTAGAACAATTATGAACGATAGCGCTGATATCTTCGTATGGGATAGTGTAAACCTCGCTTCCTTCTATCCCTATCGTCCCCAGCCTGATCTCCTTCTCTCCCACCGCCACTCCGTACACATATCGCCCTTCACCCCGGGCGCTAACTTCAGGTTTTGATGCCATAACCCTGGCTACAGCCTTAGCCTCCTTGGTGATAAACCCATCCCCAGCCATGCTTCCCCGTGCCTTATGTTTTGCCTCTCCTTCCTCCGATGCTATCAGCCCTCCAAAGATCGCGTTCTGCGTCTCTGGGACTAAAGCGGCGGCTTTGCTCAGTTCGGCAAGGAGTACCTCTAACTGCTTTGTTTCTACTTTCTGTCCTGTCAGCTCGGTAGTTAAAAACTTGATGATTCTGGGATCAATAGTACTATCTTTTTCCTGGCCGGCAGCGGCCAAAGATTCAACAAAGGCGGCAATAGCATCAAGGGCCGGCTCATCAACCGGTGTGCCCGCTTTGCTGAGGACGGCCTGTATATTTTCCTTGTTGGCCGGCTTGCCTGCTATGTGCAGGGCCAGTGCGGCGTAGAATATTTCTTCCATTTATTTGCCTCCACAAGAGGTTACTTTTCCCTAATTAAACCGGTAGGCTTTCAGCAGTTTCCTCCTGCCATCTTTCCGGGTTAACTATTCTATCAATCACACCATCCACAATCTCATCCAGCCCGTCTCGCACCGCCTGGACCGACTCAATGATGCCCTGCTCGGCTTTGATTTCTTCAAGGGCGATATCCAGGTCCATCAGCGCTTTCCCCAGGCGCTCGCACTCTTCCTCGCTCAGGCTTCCGCCCTCCATTCTTTTGAACGCCTGGATTTTCAGGGCGTCTCTGATTACCTCGACCAAGGCTATCACCAGCCCCAGCACACCGTGCTTCAGGTTGTTCTCATCAATATTAATAGCCATAACATAGACCTATTTAGGTTCCTTCTCCAGGCTGATTTTCAAAATACCATTCTTACAAGTTAAGCTCGGTTTTTCTTTGACTGGGCAAGGCAATGCTATATCTTTGTGGTACTGGCGACCCTGGCTCCTGGCAAAGAGTACCAGCCGGTCACCTTTGACTTCAATCTCTATATCCTTCTCATTTACACCGGGTAGTTCAGCGATTATCACAAGGTTGTTACCCTCGTCAAACATATCAGTAATCACGTCTCTCTGGGGTACTGGCACCGGTGACTCTTTCCCGAGCGTGGTTCGGCTTACCTTCAGGTTAGTCCCGGGCGGAATAATACTCCTTCTCGCGCCAACTACCCCGCCTGATGGAGGGGCTTTTCCTATGCGTCGCTCGATTTCGGCGTTGGCGGCTTCCAGTCTCTTCTGAAAGGCTTCCGATTTCTTCAGTCCCTTGACTAACTCGCCGAAGCCGGGCATAACCTCACCCAGACCGCAAAGAACGCTTTCCACCGGGCATTCCGGCGGTTTCTCCTGCTGATTCCGGGGGTTATCTTCCTTTCTTCTTTTCCCCTTGGCCTGTCCCATTAATCTTCCTTTTTACCAATCCGATTTTCAATATGCCGTTCTTATAACAGAACTCATGGTGAGCAGGGTCAGCCGAGGTCGGCAGTTGAGCGATTATGGAGATGCCTTCTTTTTCATTGAATATATCTACCAGTGGTTTGTTCCCATCCGATATGGGCACATTCTCTTCATCCAGAAACCACCAGCTGAATAGGACCTTTTCGCCACTGAGAGAGTCAATATTTGCTTGTTCAAAGCCCACTACCGGCCTTCCCCAGAGCCTTAGGGCTTGTTCGTTGATGACCTCCTTCAGTCTATAGAGGACTTCAAAATCGCTGGCAGCGTCAATGAGCTCTCTTAATTCCGCTATTCCGGCATGCCGGTGCCACCACAGGTGCCACAATATAGCCCGGCTCTTTTCATCAAGAATCTGAAGGAGCTGAGCTAATCCTTTTCGAGTCTTTACAGTCACAGCGCCCATCTTAACATTTCCACCTTTTTACTCCGCCGGGATTCTGGGAGCTATTCTGTCTTCAACTCTCTTGGCCTTAGCGCTTATCCACCCGCACCAGGGACACCCCTCGTTCAGAAGCTCCTCGGTAGCGACTTTTTTGTTGCACTGCGGGCATATCTCCTTGCCTACTTCCGTTTCTTTCCAGGCGGCCTTCTCATAATTGGTGCCGCTCGGGAACTCCAGACCGTATCTGGCGGCTGTTTCAAAAGAGGCCAGGGCGGCCCTTATCTTGATTCCCAGGAGTTCGACTCCGGCTATCGAAACACAGATATCAGCATTGATAACCAGTCCCTTGTCCAGCACGCGGTCAATGACGTCCACAAGAGTGTTGCATTCGTCCCTGGTTGCCTGTAATGGCATTTATTTCACCTCCTGGCTCTTTTGGTATTCTCTCACCGCCCTCAACCTTGCGATAAGCTCTTCTTCCAGGCCTTCGTATGCCTCTTCAGTTAGCTCGCCGTCCTGCAGCAGCAGTTGTAGCTGCTGGAGCCTCTCTTTAATCGACTCCTCGGTGATAAGGCGTTCCTTGTCAATCTCGTCTCTCAGTTTACCCAGTACCTCTTTAGTGAGCGTCATGGGAACGCCGAATAAAACGCTGGATAGAAATCCAATTAACATTTCACCGGCTCCAGCCTCAAATCGACGAAGTTATAAGGTGGCATAGGCCCTACATATTTGAAATTTACTTTTCCCTGGAACCTGGAATCCAGCGTGTATACTTGTTCCTTGAACTTATTCTCCTGGGACTTATCTATCAAGAAAGAGGCATTGAGGAGGTTCTTCAGTCCCACCGGATTATTCACCTTAGACTCACAAGAAAGCTCCTTGAGGACGGTGTAAACCATGTCGGCGTATCTGGTCTTCCAGTCAAGAACGATGTTATCCACCAACTTGCCGCCTTCAATCATCAAGTTCCGTATTTCCGCGGGGGAGGATGAAGCCTTCATTTTTGCCTTAAGCCGGGAGAGTTCCTGGTTTTCACCTTGAATCTCTTTAATGATGGTCTCCTGGTCCCAGTAGAGCTTCAGCTCAACTTCGATCATGTCGGCGAGTCGGTTTAATTCATTTATAAGCCCCATGTAATTCTTCTCCAGCAATCCTCGGACCTCATCCTCGCTGGCAGCCACCATGCCGAAGCCCATGGGAAGCAGGGTATATTCTTTTAAAAGCTCATCCTGGATAACCATATGCGCCTGTACGTTCTTTCGGGTCGGGTCTATCTCTGAGAATTCGATATCACTGACTATGGCGGCTATTCTTTGATGGTTGATAGTATATACATCAGCCTCTCCCACCCCCGTGAAGCTGAATCTCCTAGGTTGGTGTTCCTCAACGATGCCGTAAATATATTCGCCTTGCCCGGACATCTATTCTTCCCCTTTCTGGGCTTTCAACCAGTCGATCGCCAGGTCAAAATGCTTCTTAGAAATCTGGAGTTTACTCTTTTTTTCTTCAGCCTTGACGAATACTCTAATGGCGGTCATGGCGGCTTCGCGGCAGATGACCTCTATATCTGAACCCGCCAGTCCCTCTGTTTTCTGGGCCAGGACTTCCAGGTTGATGTCGGAAGCCAGGGGCTTGCCCCTGACATGAATCTTAAATATTTCTTGACGCGCCTTTTCATCAGGCAGCGGGAACTCCAGGGTAAAGTCAAACCTGCCCGTCCTCACGATGGCGGAATCGATGAGGTCCTTTCTATTGGTAGCTGCCAGAACCAGCACCCCCTTGAGCTCCTCCAGCCCATCGAGCTCGGTGAGGAACTGGCTGATAACTCTCTCCGTAACCTGCGAGTTATCTCCCGATCCACGTTCGGGAACCAGCGAATCAAACTCATCGAAAAAGATAATACACGGGCTGGCTTGCTTCGCTTTCCGGAATATCTCTCTGACGCCTCTTTCCGATTCGCCGATATACTTTGACATCAGCTCGGGGCCCTTTATCGAGATAAAATTTACCTCGCTTTCATGGGCCAGCGCTTTGGCTATCAGAGTCTTTCCCGTCCCTGGCGAGCCGGAAAGAAGAATACCCTTCGGTGGTTTGACGTTTGCCTCCTGGAACAGGTGAGGATATCGCAAAGGCCATTCTACGGCCTCAATCAATTTATGTTTCACTTCATCCAGGCCACCAACATCCTCCCATCTTGCATCGGGGACCTCGACGAAGACTTCCCGAATCGCTGAGGGTTCCACCTCTTTGAGCGCCTCGGTGAAGTCATTCATTGTCACCTCGAGTTTCAAGAGAGTCTCATAAGGAATCTCATCCAGTTGAAAATCGATGCTGGGCATTATCTTCCTCAGGGCGTTCATGGCTGCCTCGCGGCTTAAGGCTTCCAGGTCAGCCCCCACGAAGCCATGAGTAATCTGGGACAGCCTTTCCAGGTCTACATCCTCGGCCAGGGGCATGCCCCGGGTGTGAATCTGAAGAATCTGCAAACGCCCTTTATGGTCGGGGATGCTGATGGCAATCTCACGGTCGAACCTGCCGGGCCGCCGCAGTGCCGGGTCAAGAGAGTTGGGGATGTTGGTGGCCCCGATGACGATTACCTCGCCCCGGGATTCCAGCCCGTCCATGAGGGCCAGCAGTTGTGCCACCACCCTTCTTTCCACCTGCTTCTCGCCTCCCATCTCCTCTCTCTTGGGAGCGATGGAATCGATTTCATCAATGAAAAGAATAGCGGGCGCGTTTGTCTTAGCTTCTTCAAAGACTGACCTGAGCCGTCCTTCACTCTCCCCGTAGAACTTGCCCATTATCTCAGGACCGGTGATATGGGTAAAATAAGCGGCTGTCTCATTGGCCACGGCGCGGGCAATCAGCGTTTTACCGCATCCCGGAGGGCCGTGGAGCAGCACCCCCTTAGGAGGGTCTATCCCCAGCCGCTCGAAGATCTGAGGATACTTGAGAGGTAGTTCAACCATCTCTCGGATTTTGTGTAATTCTTTTCCCAGGCCGCCGATATCCTCATAGGATATTTTGGAGTCTTTAGCTCTGGCTTCAGCCTTCTCTTTAACCTCAATCTTGGTCCTGGTGTGAACCAGCACTATCCCTTTAGGAACAGCGCTAATAACTGTAAAATCCTGGCTGCGTGTGCCGAAGAGGTTGGCTCTAATAGTGTCTCCCTCTACCAGTGGCAGCCCGTCTAACAAGGTGCCAATATATTTGGTATCTCTCTCCTGGCTAATTGACCTCACCAGAGTCAGGGGGTTCAATACTATCTTATCAGCTGGTAAAAAACTGGTTTTTTGCACCGTAATTTTCTCATCCAGAGAGACCTGGGCATTACCTCGTAAAAGCCCATCCATCTGGATGAGCGACTTACCGCGGTCTTCGGGGTAGGCAGGCATGACCTTGGCGGCCGTCTTTCGCTTACCCTCTACCTGAATAATATCACCCACTTCAGCACCTAATTTTTCCAGGTCTTGCGGGTCAATTCGGGCGATACCTCGCCCTACATCTCGAGGTTTCGCCTCAGCGACACGAAGAGTCATCACCGCAGTATCAACGCTCACAAAAGCTATCTCCTCTGCTTACTTTTCCTTTTCAAGGATAATTTCTAAAATACCATTCTTGTAGGCAGTCTTTACCGAGTCTGGTTTTACCTTGCTGGGAAGAAGAATCTCCTTGGCGTATTTCCTGTCTCTATCAGAAGCAGCCAAATTAAGGATATCCCCGGTTATCTCAATTTTAATTTCGCTCTCCGATACACCAGGTAATTCGGCAATGACTAAAATCCGGTCTTTTTCGTCGAAGATGTCTACCATTGGTTCCCGGACCTCTTCTACCACCGGCCCCTTGGCTGTTTCCCTGATGTTGCCAAAGCTCTCTATCACCGGCTTACCCGCCAGGGTTCTAATGCTGAAGCCGTAAACCCCTTTGGCTCCCCTGGGCAAGCCCGTAATCTCGCCCTTTCTCTCGACCCCTTCTTCACTCAACTTGGAAGCCAGGTCAATGAGGTTACCCAGCCCTTTGAACAACCCGCCGAAGCTTATATTGCCCATGCCAAAATCAACATCAACCTTATCTTTTTTTTCTTTATTCGGCATAATTTGCCCCCGCATAGAAAGAAGCCACCAGAAACTCGTCTATCACCTGGCTGACCTTTTTCCTGTCCTTTCCCGCTACCTCGGACATTAAAACATCAAGGCAGATTTGCTTGAAACCGTTGCCGCCGGGACCGGCCCCGTCTTTTAGTTTAAATATCTTGCCCAATACGATACAGGCCCGAACCGTGGGGGTTAGCCTGTTCTCCGATTTAGCCTCCCTCACCTTCCTCACTAAGCGGACAATATGCCGGGAGTCCCTTGAGGAAAGCTTGGCCTTGGCCCGGGTGATATCGATTTCGGTTTCCTCATCGAAATTACCTAGTTCTATAGTCACCATGCGGTCGCGGAGGGCGTCCTGGCTCTTGTAGACCCCGGCGTATTCTTCGGGGTTAGAGGTAAAGATAGCGGTAAAATCGGGATGCACCTTCAAGTAACTCTCACCGCCCCTGGACGCGGGCAGGGGCAGAAGTCCCTCTGCCAATATCGAAAGCAGCACGTTGTTTGCCTCCGGCCGCGACCGGGTAAATTCGTCATAGATTAGAGTGAGTCCGTGCTGACAGGCAGTGGTGAGCCGATTATCTACCCATTGCGAGGTCATGCTCTCATCAGTCTTAAGCACCGAGCGGATGAAGTTATCCTTCAGGCTTTTCTTATGATAGCCCAATAGCCCACCGACCAGATCGGAACTGCCAAACTCGTGGTCCCCGCAGACTATCACTACCGGACGACCCAGCTGAGCGGCTATGTGCAGAGCCAGAGTCGTCTTCCCGACCCCAGCCGGTCCACTGAGATTGACAGGGAAACCCGCCCTGATGTAATCAAGCGCCCGGTTGGTAAGGTTCTTTATATAAGGCGTTTCCACAAAGTCGGCACTCGGTTGAGTACTAAGCACTGTTGGCACTGTTGGTACTGCTGGTATTGTTGCTATCTCTCCGTACATAATCGTCACCTGCCTGCTCTATCGATTTCTCCGCACTACCCGCTTACGGAGTACCATTAGTGATTGCTGAATGAATACTAATGTTTAATATTTGAGCTCTACTTGGCGCAGTTTTGGCTTTCGAGTTGGCACCTTTACCTTTTCCGATGTGGGATTCCTTCCCTCCAGGCGTGCCTGTTGTAGCTCGTGCCTCAACTCGGTTAGCGCTCGATTCTTGTTGATGGTCGCCGCCAGCTTATCCCTTGCCCTTAGTAACCGCTGCCGCGATTTATCTATCGATGCTTCCATAGCAGCAGAACGCTTCCGCTCTTTAGCCAGGGTCTGTTCTACCTGCCTGTCAGTCAAAGATAGTAAGTGCGCCACTTCCTCCTCTGTTCTGGACAACGAGTTGGTGGTCTTAACTCTCTGGTTTTTGACCAGGTCAAGGCTGGTTTTGACCTGGCGCATTGTTCTGATGTTTCTTAGAGCTTCACTCTGCATAATATCCCTCACTGTTAGAAATTTCCTCTTCGGCTACCGGAGAGGCGGCCTAAAATGGAGCCCCTGCTTCGAATCGCTTTCGCCGTCTGCGGGGAAGTAAAGCTTCTCCTCTTTACGGATCACTCCTTTTTTCATCAGGCTCTTTGACACCCGCCCCAGCACGACAGATGCAACGTCGAGGCTGTCAGCTATCCCTGCCAGGGTCGTTCCTTCAGGATGCTCGCGGACGGCTGTCAGCATCTTTATCTCAAGGTCGGGGTTTCCCTCTTCGGGAGCCGACACCTCCGCTTCCAGTGGCTTTTCTGTCCTGCCTTTGCTGACTTGTATCGTACCGGCTAATCCCTGCCACGCGGCTCTCGCACCCTTCAGGTCGGCGCTGACATTTCCCCGGGCTTTACGGAAAGCGCTTTGCATCTGCCTTACATCCGATTCTATACTAGCCTTGCTCTGAGCCAGGTCTCTCCTTAGCTGGCCGCCCGCTTCCCGGCGGGATGTCTGGAAGTCTTTTACCAGACTTTGGGCACTGCCAAGCAGTTCCCCCACCTCGGACTTGGATTTAGCCCGGCTTCGGCCCAGGTCTTTCCTTAGTTCATAACTTACGTTCTGCCGAGATGTGTGAAATCCTTTGAGAAGCTTCCGGGAACCATCCAATATCTTTTTTACATCAGACTGTCTGGCCGCGGTGCTCCTGGATAAATCTTTTCTTAGCTGGGCACCTGCCTCTTTTCGAGAGTTTTCGAAACCTTTAAGAATATTCTGAGACTCTCTAAGAATGCCTTTGACTTTAGATGTTCTACTTGTTTTGTCCCGAGCTAAATCTCTCCTCAGCTGTCGGCTTGTCTCCTTACGAGAGTCTTTAAAGCTATGAATCATGTCTTGGGCTTCTACCCTGGCCCCTTTTACCTCTTCCCTTATTTCACCAATCCTTTTCACCCTGTCCTTATGGGAAGAAGTAATATCCCGTGTAAGTTCTTTCATCTCAGAAGCAATCCCCATCTCTGTCCTCCTTTTTAATTAAAATTATTATGCCGCTAATGGCGGCGGATTTCCTGGCGCTGCTGCCCGAAGTGAGCCAACAGCCTGTTAACTTCTTCGCGCCGTAGCTCTCTGTCCGTTGCTCTCTTCTGGAGAGCTTCAGCCGCTTCCAGTTGCCTCATGTCTTCCAGACTCAAGGATTCGCCTCTATCCACAAGCCTTTGCAGTTTGTGGTTAATTTCCTCTTGTTCCCTCTGAAAGTCCTTCAAGCGTAGCTGGAAGTTTCGTAGGATGGAAAAGAGCCGCTGTCCCTTATCCTCGTAGGTAGCCTTGATTTTACCTATAACCGCATCGAGGCAACCCTTATCCATCTTTTCCTGGGTTAATTCGACTAACTGCTGCCGCAGGGAATTTGACAGTTGCTTTTGCTCATCCAGGTATTCCTTAACTTTTTCTCTGACCCGGCTTTGCTCTTCCTCAATTTCCTTCCTGTTCTTATCGGAATCGGAAAGTAGCTGTTCCAACAAGCAGTTAAAGTCTTTCTTGCGTAAAGAGCAGTTCCTGGCGAGCGTTTTCTGTAAACCGGTTTTCAGCCTTTCCCTCTCTTTATCTAAAATATCGAAACTCCCGCCGGAGGTCTCCGTGGCCTGATAGGCCGTTGTCATCAGTTCTTCCACCGTAGCGATTCTGCTTTCGTAGGAGGTAATAAGCTCTAAAACCGGTTCCATAATTTCATCCTCATTAAGACAGGAGAGACATTGGCAAGGTGCGCTTCTTAGCCAAGGGTACCTTGGCAATATCGTCCCCTCGATTCTTAGGCTGCTGTAGCCGTAAGGCCAATTGCTTCAGCATACTTCAGGTATGTCTCGACACTGGCTATGACTACCCTGGCTTCAATGGTGAGGATTTCCAAGCCGAGCAGGGAAACCCTTACCCAAGCATCGAGCACGAGGCCCTTATCCAGTATCCGGTCCAGGACCTCAGCCAGTCCTGAAGATGCCATCGAGGTCTGTACTGCCATTTTAAGTTTTCTCCTTTCTTTTAGATTTGGACTCAAAGGTGCCTTCCCTGAGAGGAATATCACAACTCTCAAGGAAGCGCCTGTAATCCACCCTGTTGATTCGGTAATGACCACTGGGCAGCCTGATTGCCTGCAGTTTCCCGCTTTCAACCCATCTTCGCACAGTGGTCTTGCTTACCATACAGTAGCTGGCAATGTCCTTAACCTTGATCCGTTTATGCATAGGCTTATTAAAGCTGCGAACCGGTAAAATCTTCTATTCTGGCTATTCTCCGGCACGCAGACCCCCTATCTTGATACCGAGTGGCTCTAATTTGCTCTGATGGCTTATCCAAATGTTCATTTGGGGTAAATGTCTCATGTTGTGGCTTTCGTTGCATTTGTGGATTTTTAGAACATATCAATCCTATGGTAGCGGTGTCACAAGAGCATCACAAGGGTCGGCTGAAAACTCACAAAATTCTCACAAAGGGAAAAGGAGTCTGACCGCTTGAAAGCACTACAGCCAGCCTATCGAATGCAAATTTTGTCCTGGGTGTGTTGCTAAGACCAATGTGACGATGAAGAATAACGCGAGAGAGAAGCGTAAGGTGCGATTGCTTCCCCTGAAATAACAAGAACCCCTTTGTAAGCGGCGAACAAATTGCTATTTAGCTCCTATTTGGGGGTATTTTCCCCACGTTCTCCTTGTTTTCTAAAAACCTAGGCTCCCCCTCCCCCATGTATCGTAAAACGAGCTAGTTCTTGGAATTTTACCTTATGACTATTTGTTACACAATGAAGCTAGAAACATAAAAAGTGTTTGCTGGTCAGCCTCCAAGACATATTTAAATAACTTAACCATCTGGCGGCATAAGTAAGGCGCTCATGGTAATACAAACAAACGTGATATTTTTGAGAAATTATTGCAGCTTTTTGTGATACCACAGTGATTTGATTCTTCTAAACTCTATTTGTACCAATCTGTATCGCACCAACTCATATCGAGGTGAATTGAATCATGCCCATAGAAATAAATGGTCAGCTTCTCTACAGCACAACGGAGACATGTGAAAGGGTTGGCATTAGTCGAGCTACACTTTCCCGGTGGATTCAAAAGGGTGTGCTGAACAAAATACGGAGAGACAGAAGAGGATTTAAGCTGTTTACTGAGGAAGACCTGAGTGTGCTTAAGACAAGAAATGAAATAATTAATGTCGAAGAAATACCATGTCAAGTTAAGGAGGAGTGAGATTCTATTTGCATCATCCAGGTAACGTGCTTGTGGAACAATTGTAAGGGGTGATTTTGTAATGGCGATAAAAAAAGATGGGGCGAAGCAAAAAACCAAACAGGCCTCTAGTAAAACAGAGGAATCCCCTAAAACTAAACAGGTCAGAAAAACTACTTCTCCCGGCCAGAAAGGGAAAAACGATTTTCCTATCGTTGGTATAGGGTCTTCTGCTGGTGGGCTGGAGGCTTTGCAGGAACTATTTACCAATATGCCGTCAGACACCGGTATGGGATTTGTCGTGGTAACACATTTAGACCCGTCCCACGTCAGCATAATGCCTGAACTCTTGAAGAAATGTACGGATATGCCTGTCTATCAGGTAAAAGATGGAATGGAAGTCAAACCTAACAATATATACGTCATTCCGCCAAACAAGACCATGGGTATATTACACGGTAATTTGATTTTGTTGGAACTATCAGAACCACATGGCTTAAGGCTCCCCATTGATTTCTTTCTTCGGGCATTGGCTCAAGATAAGGGGAGAGCGGCTATTTGCATCATTCTTTCCGGAAGCGGAACGGACGGTACCCTGGGCTTAAGAGCCATAAAGGGTGAAACTGGTCTGACGATAGTACAAGAGCCCGGTTCAGCCAAGTATGATGGGATGCCGAGACAAGCGATAGATAGCGGTCTAGCCGACTTTGTTTTACGCCCGTCAGAAATGCCGGCTCGGTTGGTTTCGTTTGCCGGATACTCAAAAAAGAAATTTATTGAAGAACGTCCAACAGCTACAGTCACACTCCCCGATTCTTTAAAAAAGGTCTTCTTGCTATTGCGGCAGTACACCAAGCATGACTTCTCCCAATACAAGCCAGCCACGTTGCACCGGCGGATAGAGAGGCGAATGACCATTAACCAGATAGACACTATTGCACATTATGTTAGCTTTCTGGAGCAGCACACGGAGGAAGCGCAAGCTCTCTTTAAAGATTTACTAATCAGCGTTACCGGGTTTTTCCGGGACAAAGAAGCTTTTGTCGCTCTTAAGAGCCATGTGAAAACCTTGATTTCCCAGAGGTCATCAACATCACCGCTCCGAATATGGGTTCCCGGTTGTGCCACCGGTGAGGAGGCCTACTCTATAACCATGATTGTCAGAGAGTGTCTGGGTGAGCTGAAGCAAGACATTGATATACAGGTCTTTGCTACAGACATAGATGATTATGCCGTTGACAGAGGCCGTAGTAGCATTTACCCGATTGGGATTGGCGCTGATGTGTCACCGGAACGTTTACGCCGCTTCTTTACACAGACTGAGGATACATATGCTATTAAAAGAGAAATCAGAGAAAGGGTAGTCTTCGCTGTTCAAGACATCATCAAGGACCCTCCCTTCTCAAAGGTAGATTTGATTTCCTGCCGCAATCTGCTGATCTACCTGAACAGCGATTTGCAGGCGAGGCTAGTGCCTCTTCTATACTGCTCTTTAAACAAAGATGGAATTCTCTTCCTGGGCTCTGCCGAGACCACAGGAAAACACACAGACCTTTTCTTAGCTCTTGATAAAAAATGGAAGATATACCAACGCCGGGAAGTGACTCTTCTAAAGAAGCAGCAGATGCAATTTGGCCCTGTAGCTTTTCAGAGAGAGCTCGCAGGGGCAGGCGGCGAGCCGAAAAGGGATACGGCCAAGCCATTCAACATTGCGGAAATAGTCAACAAAATACTTCTGCAGAAATACACCCCGGCATGCGTCGTCGTCGACCAAAAGTACGAAGTGCTCTACGTTCATGGCCAAACCGGCAGGTACCTGGAACTTCCAACCGGACCGCTCAAAATGAACATCCTGGATATGGCTCGAGAAGGTCTAAGGGTGGAACTAACGTCGGCTCTTCGTACCGTGTTCCTTAAAGACCAGGAGACTAGCTGCCATAAGATTGAAGTGAAGCAGGATGACAATATCCAGTTAGTTGACCTGAAAGTAAGCCCCATCGCTGGCCTGGCGGGAACGCAAAAGTTATGTAGCGTCATGTTCCAAACTGTGATTTCCGATGAGCCGGAAGCAGCAACCAAAACGAAGCGCGCTCCATCAACAAGGAGCCATAAGCGTATTGCGGAACTGGGGCAGGAATTGGCATTGACCAAAGAAAACCTCTATACCACCCGGGAAGAGATGGAAACATCCAATGAAGAACTGAAATCAGCCAATGAGGAATTACAGTCCACCAACGAAGAGTTGCAAAGTACCAACGAGGAGCTAGAGACATCCAGAGAGGAATTGCAATCGATTAATGAGGAATTGATGACGGTAAACGCAGAGCAGACGGCGAAAAACGATGAATTAGACAAGACGAGTAATGATTTGCTGAACCTGCTAAATGCCACAGAAATCGCCACCATATTCCTGGACATGGACCTGCACATCAGGCGTTTTACCGCGCCAACAGCCACCATATTCAACCTGATAGAATCTGACATCGGCCGTCCCATCCATCACGTCACCTCGAACCTGATTTATGACAAACTAAATGAAGATTTGAATAGGGTGCTCGATACTCTGGTCCCAAAGTCAATAGAAGTGCAAACCAAGGAGGCACACTCATATATTCTACGCATCACACCCTATCGCACTACGGGAAATGTCATTCAAGGTCTCGTGTTGACTTTCGTAGATATCACTCAAGAGAAGAATGCTGCCCAAGAGGTTGCTGCGGCCAAAGCTGCCCAGGAGGTTGCCGTAGCCAAAGCTTCCCAGGAGGTTGCCGAGAGCCTCGTAAATACGGTGCGTGAGCCGCTGATAGTGTTAGACGGAGACCTTCGGATTATCTCGGCAAACAATGCCTTCTATAATATGTTCCAGGTCAGCAAAGAGGACACAGAGAAAGAACTCATCTACGAGATAGGTAACCGACAGTGGGATATCCCCCAGCTAAGGGAACTTCTGGAAGATATCTTGCCTGAGAACACCCACTTTAATGACTATGAAGTTGACCACTCTTTCCTCACTATCGGGCACAAGACAATGTTGCTCAATGCACGCCGAGTCGTAGCGAGTAGTGGGCAGAGGTCACTGATATTACTTGCCATAGAAGACATCACAAACGCCGGTAGTGTAATAAGAGGTTTTCACAAATCCAAAAGTGTTTGACGATACGCTGTAAGGAAACCCCCCTGAACAAGGAAGACAAAATGGCGAAAGAAAGAAGTAGAGAAAGAGCTAGAGAACTTCGCAAACGAGCCGAAATAATACTGGCTGAAGAGCCTCAGGCTATTCGAACCATGGTGCCTGCTGATACCCAGAAGCTAATTCACGAGCTCAACGTACACCAGATTGAACTGGAAATGCAGAATGCAGAGCTTCGCCGCGTTCAACTTGAACTGCAGGAGGCACGGGATAAGTATCTGAATCTATATGATTTCGCACCAACCGGGTATTTCACTCTTGACCACAATAGTTTGATCGTAGATGTGAATCTTGCCGGCGGTGAGCTACTGGGGAGTGAAAAACATAGATTGATAGGGGCTCAATTCACTTCGTCTATTTCGCCGGATTCTCAGGATGCGTTCTACTTCCACTACAGAGAAGTGCTCAAAACCGGCATCAAAGGCAACTGTGAACTCAAGATGCTGAAAGCGGATGGCGCCCCGTTCCATGCTCAACTGATAAGCAGGGCCGTTCCAGAAAAGGAGGGGAACGTAAACCAATGTAGAACTGCCGTTATTGACGTCACCGAGCGTAAGATGGCGGAGGAAAAACAGCAGGCAATTATAAAGACAGCCCTTGATGGTTTCTGGATTTGTAATTTAGAGGGTAAATTCCTCGAAGTCAACGAATCATATTGTAAGATGACAGGTTATACGCGTGAAGAACTACTTGAAATGTCCATACAGGATGTTGAAGCCGTAGAAAGCCCAGAGGAGACTGCTCGACGCATTAAGAGAATAGTGGCGCAAGGTTCTGACCGTTTCGAGACGCAGCATAAACGAAAAGACGGCAAGATAACTGACATTGAGATTAGTGTAAATTATTTCAATATTGTGGAAGGGCAAATGTTCGTATTTGTCCATGATATCACCGAGCGCAAGCGGGCAGAAGAAGCACAGGAAAGGCTTCGCCAGCAGCTTCAGGCAAAAATCAGCGAACTGGAGACATTTAGCTACGGCATAGCTCACGACCTGAGAAGTCCCTTGGTAAGCATTGAAGGTTTCAGCCGCTTGCTCCGAGACGATATGCTAAACCATGATGCGGAGAAAGTGCAGGAGGATATACGCCTACTCGATACCGGCGTCAGGAAGATGCATGATTTCCTGAATAGTACCCTGGAATATTCCCGTGCCGGACACCCGATAAAGCGAACCAGGAATGTTTCTTTTGGCAAAATCGTCAAGGAAGTGATGGCAGAATTTGCCGAGCAGGTGAGCTCTATTGGGGCTACAGTTTCCCTCGCGGATAAATTTCCCAGGGTTTGTGCGGACAAGACCAGGATAGCAGAGGTGCTGACCAATCTTATACAGAACAGCATTAAATATCGGGATAAAACCGTTCCCCTGAAAATCGAGATAGGTTACCGGCTTTCGGAGGGCGAAGCCGTCTTCTTTGTACGCGACAACGGGCTCGGGATTGACGCGAGTGAGGCGGAAAAGGTCTTTGCTCTCTTCTATCGGGGGACAGCAGATGGGGAAGGGAGCGGTATCGGCCTGACGATTGTGAAGAAAATTATTGAAGCACACGGGGGAAGGATATGGGCACAACAAGTTCAAGCGGGGGAGGGAACCACCATGTGCTTTACGTTGCCCCGGCAGCACGGCACAAACAAGGGGGATAACAATGGAAAAGATTAAGATACTTCTAGCCGATAGCTCCACCTTTACGCGAATCCTCCTCGCCAATGCGCTGGTAACACTCGGATTTGAGGTCGTTGCCGTCGCCAAAAACGGCAGAGAGGCCCTGGAAAAGTTTGCTCAGTACCGCCCTGATATTGCCCTCATCGACCTGAACCTGGATGGGATAGGTGGTATCGACGTGGTACGCGCATTAACAAAAGATAATCCTTCCGCGGCGGTTGCCTTGCTGATGCCGGAGAACATGGATGACCCGGACATAATCGTTGAAGCCGTCAGGGCAGGGGCCAAAGCCTATATTAAGAAGCCTACATCAGGTGCAGAGATGAAAAAACGCCTGACCAAACTGCTGGAAAGGAGTGAGGAAAAATGACCGCGCCAAGAAAGATACACATATTGATGGTAGAGGACACTGAGGAGCACGCCGTTCTTATGAAACGGGCCCTGGAGAGAGGAAAGCTGAAACCACGACTGTCCTGGATTACGGATGGTAAAGCGGCCCTCGATTTCCTGCATAATCGGGGCGTTTATGCCGATAGAGAGGCTAACCCCAGGCCGGATTTAATCCTCCTTGACCTGAATCTCCCGAAGGTCAGCGGGCTGGAGGTGCTGGAACAAATAAAGAGCGAGGAAGGGTTGAAGGACATCCCGGTAGCGGTACTTACCGTCTCGGATGAAGAAAGGGACATCATCAGGAGCTATCAGGGGGGAGCCGAGAGTTACTTTACCAAGTCGGTCCTCTTTCTCAACAGAGGGGCGGGCCCGACGGCGATTCTCGACACTGTAATGGCCATGGCAGGCGTATAAGACTATGCCCGGGATAATAAAAAAAGAGATACACAGGTATTTATGGCCTGTAAGGAGGTGGGAGCCTATAGAATTAAAGGTAAGCAATGTGGAATGACGTTAAGGGTTCGAGTCAAAACGGGAGGTAAAGGACATGAAATACTTCGAGAAATTTTTAAAAGACAAGAGAGGCGTATCCCCGGTAATCGGCGTGATAATAATGGTTGCCTTAACCGTAGTCATGGGGGCGGTAGTAGCCGGTTTCGCCTACGGATACCTTGGGAACACCTCTAAGGCACCTAATATTGCGCTGTCGGTGATTGATAACCCGACCGACAACAGCTCGGTCCTAGTGAAGCACACTGGCGGGGAAAGTATGTTGGCCAATGCATGGAAGGGCTCGTTAACAGCAGGTCAGGAGAGTTCCGCTAACTTCACTTTACAGACCCAGCTGGGCGCAAATGCTATATCGTCCGGCACAGTTTTAGATGTGACAACGGACACGAACGGTATTGCCGTAACCATAGGGTGGTATCACTTCGTAGCTGTCGATACTAGAAGTGACGCGATTTTACTTGATACCAATGTGCGGGTAGAGTGAACCCATGAAACTGGACACATTAAGTTGAAAAGGTTTGGTAGGGTCAATATGCCCTACTAAAACAGGAGGTAAAGGACATGAAATACTTCAAGGAATTTCTGAGAGACAAGAGAGGCGTATCCCCGGTAATCGGCGTGATATTGATGGTAGCCATAACCGTAGTCATGGGGGCGGTGGTAGCCGGTTTCGCCTATGGATACCTCGGGAATACCCCCAAGGCACCTAATCTTGCGCTGTCGGTGATTGATAACCCGACCGACAACAACTCGGCCCTGGTGAAGCACAATGGCGGGGATAGTATATTAGCCAATGCATGGAAGGGGTCGTTAACATCGGGTAAAGAATCTTCCGCTAACTTCACGACACAGACCCAGCTGGGTGCTAATGCTATATCGACTGGTACAACTTTACGTGTGACCACGGACACGAACGGTATTGCCGTAACCATAGGGTGGTATCACTTCGTAGCTCTCGATACTCAGAGTAACGCGATTTTGCTTGATGACGATGTACTGGTGCGCTAGGGGTAACGGCCATATACGAGGCTAATTTATCCCGAACACTGAATCAGCTTGGGTGCGGAAGGCACCTCGGCTGGTCGGTCTGTGACTAGGCAGGGGAGCGCCATGAGTTTACGTCCGGCTGGAGAGATTCACTTATGTCCGTAGCGCCAGAAGGAACAATTTTCAGGCAAAGATGAAAATAAAATCACTCAAAGAGAGAAAGTCTGTAGACATAGAGGCTGCCTCTGAGCCGGGTTTGGCACCGGAGATAGACAGGGAAAGATTCCTGGAGGTGTATCCGGTAAACGAACCCTACGCCTGCATTGGCATTGAAGCGAGCCAGCCTCATACCTATCAGGTATGCGAGGTCAGCCTGACCAGGGGTGAGGAAGAGCTACTAAAAGAGATAAGGTTATGGCTCTATGAGGTGATCAACCTGGATTTCGCTTCGTTGGACAGGCCCGAGGACTTCCTGAGGCAAAAGGTACAGGAGATTACCAAAGAATTCGGCATCCACTTGAGCGCTTTGAGCATGGAAAAGATAATGTACTATGTGGCGAGAGATCTGATAGGTTACGGCAAGCTTGATCCGATATTGAGAGACAGGAGGGTCGAAGACATATCGGCTGACGGCGCCGGGATTCCGGTATTTGTCTACCACCAGAAGTACGGGTCGCTAGAGACCAACGTCACCTTTAACAAGGAAGAGCTGGACTCCATTATCTACAAGCTGGCGCAGAGGTCAGGCAGGCACATCTCTATGGCCAAGCCTCTACTTGATGCTTCGCTGCCTAACCATGACCGGCTGCAATTGAGTATAGGAAATCAAGTTACCACCAGAGGCTCTACTTTTACGATTAGAAAATTCAGGGAGACACCCTTCACTCCGGTAGACCTGATAAACCTCGGGACAATATCCGTGGAGATGGCTGTCTATTTATGGATGGCGGTAGAAAACGGGTTTAACATCCTCATTATCGGCGGCACGGCATCGGGAAAGACTACCTTTCTCAATACCATCTCCATGTTCATACCGCCCAGTTGCAAGATAGTGAGCATTGAAGATACCCGGGAAATAAACCTTGTTCACCAGAACTGGATACCCTCCGTTACCAGGGAAACCGAAGAGCGCGGCTCAATCGAGATGTTTGACCTGCTCCGAACTGCCCTCAGACAGCGGCCCGAGTACCTGCTGGTTGGAGAGGTGCGAGGACGTGAAGCCTCTACCCTTTTCCAGGCTATGGCCACCGGCCACATCACCTTCTCCACGGTTCATGCCGACTCGGTGGAGTCATTGGTAAAGAGGCTGACGAAACCACCCATAGACGTTCCGCTAATGCAGCTTGACAGCATCGACATCGTGGCGCTGGTCAGTATGGAAAAGGTAGGCGATGTCAGGACCAGGAAATGTACTAATCTGGCAGAGGTAACCGGTGTTGACTTTGAAAACGGAACCCTCAAGACGAATGTAGTCTTCCGGCTTGCTACCGGCAACTTTCAATTCAGCGGGGAGTCCAAGGTCTTCCTGGAGACCATGGGAAAGCTGAACATAAACGAGGAAGAACTGGCGGCAGAATATGCCCGGCGGCTGACAATAATGAATTGGCTGTGCGAGAACAAAGTGAGCGACTTCTATAGGCTGAGCAGACTGCTGTTTGACTACAGTGTACGTCCGGATGAGGTCGAAAAGAGCCTGTTGCGGGGAGAGTACCGTGAACGCGGGTAAAATGGCCCTGGCTCTCTTCGGTGGTTACTACAGGGAAAGGCGAACTCGTTTCTCCTTCCTGACCAATGACCTGGTAAAGGCACGAATGTATATCACCGTAGAAAGATTGCTATCCCTGGCTACCTTGTATTCCCTGATACTCTCATCCGTCTGTGTCACCATGGGGCTGGCGGTATCAGCCATCCTGTTTAAATATGTACCAATCTGGCGGTTCATCTTCGTAAAGAACATAGTAAAAACCGACATACTGGGACTTGCAGCCGACTTCAGCTTAGTTGTCTTCGTAGCGCTGGCCTGCTGTCTGGTTCTGTTCCTCCTCTTTATCCTCTATCCCCGGGTTAAGGGCTGGGAAAGGAAAGCGAAGATCGACGGCCATCTGCCCTATGCTATCTGCTGGATGTCATTCATGGCTACCACGGGTGTCATTCCCTACCTGATTTTCAGGAAGCTTGCCGAGACGGAGGAATTCTTCGGCGAAATAAGCCAGGAAGCGAAGCTGGTGGTTAAAGACGTCGAGCTGTTCGGCTTTGATTTTGTCAGCGCTTTACGCAACCTGGCCTCAGCTACTCCTTCCACACATCTGAGGACATTCATCCAGGGGGCCACGACCAATGCCCTCTCCGGAGGCGAAATGGGCACCTACTTTGTCAGTAAGGCAAGGGAAGCTATGGAAGATAATCGGAAGAAGTTTACCGAGTTCATTGCGACTCTGGGACTGATTTCCGAGGTCTATGTCATCGGGTTGGTAGCGGCGCCGCTCCTTGTTATCGTCATGTTCGCTGCCATGATGATGTTAGGAGGGACAAGCCCGATGATTCTGATGGTGATTATCTACGGGGTTATCCCGCTGGGCTCGATGTTGTTTTTGCTGCTTACGGATGCTTTGACACCGGAGGGGATAAAATAGCATGAACAGCGACATGGTCCTCGAGGCAATAGAGCATAGCCGAAGAAAGTCTACCCTGCAGTGGTTCATGGAATCCCCGCTGCGTACAATAAGGGAAAGGCAGTATCTACTGTACCTCATTTCGGGCGGAATCGCGATGGCTAGTGCCGCTATTGCCTTCTACCTAGGCATGAACCTAATGAATATCGTGATTCTGGCCTTTCTCCTGATTATTATGCCCCCGGGCTTTTTTAACTTCTTCGAGACGAGAAGAATAAGCAGGTTAGAGGCAGAGTTTCCGGCTATGGTGCGCGATATCAGCCTGTCCGTAAAATCGGGAATGACTCTAAAGGGGGCGATGAGCATGGCTGCGGGAGGGCAGTATGGCGCGCTTACCAAGGCTATCAAGCAGATGGATAATATGATCTCATGGGGTGTTTCCTTTGATGACGCTTTGCTTCACTTCGCCAGGAAATACCCCACGGCACTTATCCGAAGAACGGTCTTTACTCTGATCGAGGCATCCAGGATGGGTGGCCAGTTAGGCGAGATACTGGAGGGCGTTGCCACCGACGTGGAGGAGACAAAGGCTCTGGAAAAAAGAAGAAACTCGGAGACCAAGCCATACCTTATGGTCTGTTACATCAGCTACTTCGTTTTCCTGGCGGTGATAATGATTATGAGCTACGTCTTCCTCCCCATGATGAAGGAGTCGGCCAACATTGCTACTGGTAAAGCCCTGCCGGGCAGGTTGGGACAGTTTGCCGTCTCCGAGGAGAATCTGGCTCTATACGACAGGCTATTTTTCCATGCTCTGGTGATACAGGGCTTTTTTGCCGGTATTGTCACCGGGAAGATGGCTGAAGGGAAGGTAGTTGCCGGGCTCAAGCACTCGGTTTTCTTTATCATCGTGGCGGTTATCGCCTACACCCTGTTGATGTAAGTTGTTCACACCGGAGCGTGATGAGAGATGGTTGAGACATTCGGTATCATCCTTCTTATCTTCATACTGATATTCTTTATCCTTATCCTGGCCGGACTGCTGGGACTCTACCTTCATATAGCCGGATTCACACTGGTGGAGGTGATATTGCTGGTGGCCTTTCCGCTGTTTGCCTATTTCGCCGCCCTGCCCGTGGTGGGCAGGACCATTAATGGGCTTACCGGTGGTATATTCGGCACTGTGTTCGCTACGGCGAAGGTGTTCGATGTGCCAATAGTTCATTTCGGTCGCATCGTAATCGGGGTCAATGCCGTGGGCTTTTTCATCCCTATCATAATTACGTTTAATATGCTGGCATCCAGACGTATTCCGTGGAAGCATTTCTGCCTCCTGGCAGTCATTATTGCGGCGGTAACCTATCTCTATACCTTTATTCAGCCCAGGCTGGGGGTGGTAATTTTCCTTTTTGCCATTCCACCGATTCTGGCGTCGGGGATTGCCTTCATGTTCCGCAGAATGAAAGGGTTGAGTGATTTAAATACAGCCCTTCTGGCCTATGCTGGAGCGACAATCGGGGTGCTGGTTGGAGCCGACCTCCTTAACCTGCACAAGTTAGCCAGCTATGACTGGGGGAAGCCAACACTGGTGTCAGTAGGCGGCGGAAGTATCCTGGATGCCGTCTTCCTGGCAGGAATGGTGGCATTGTTTGCCGATTTCGTGTTCCGCAGTCGGGAAGAGAATATACTTGGCAGACTGGTGAAGGTAATACGGGAGGCATGGCCAAGATGAGAGCCGGAATTCATAGCCTATGGCAAGAGGAAAGAGGGGTCTCCGTGGTGATTGGCGCCATGCTAATGTTGCTGGTTGTAGCGGCAATGTGGGGCACGATACAGGCTTTCCTCGTGCCTGACTGGAATAAGGATGTAGAATACGAACACCTTAATATAGTCCATGATGACATGATGACCTTCAAATCCGACGTGGAGGACGTAGCCCTATCTGGAGAACCAAAGTCCGGCAATATCCATATGGGAGTACGATATCCCAACCGGATGTTCCTGGCGAATCCCGGCACCGGGGTGGCTGGCTCGCTGACCTCGCAAAACGTATCGGTCAGCATTGTATATACTATTGATGCCCTAGGGAACCCGACAGTTAACCAGACCTATAACTCAAACCGGATAAGTTATGAGGTGCAGGGCACTGTTGATAGCCCGAAGGTGGTATATGAACACGGGGTCATAATCAGGGACTATGGGAACGCTAGCGCCACCACGGACGAGCAGGAGCTAGTCATAGGTGATGAGATATATATACCGGTTTTGACCGGTAACTTAACGGCGTCTTCATCCATGGAAACGGAATCGATTGCGTTAAAACCGCTTTCCCAATCTCCCGGCTCCTCTAAATTAAAATCAGTAGTAATCACCATAGATACGCTTTATCCGGCGGTCTGGGCACAGCTTCTGGCCGGAAAGAGCACCGCGGCAACAACGGTATCGGTTAACCAGACGCAAAGTAAGATTATAATAACAAGCACGGCAACGAGGCAGATATACTTTCCCGGGGGAGAAGTAATCACGGACGCATTATACGCCGGTGTGATCAGGTTCAGCACCGAATACGTTTCTAAGCCAGTATTAATCATCGGCGGCGGCACCGGTACTACCAACCTGCAAGGGGCTTCGATCAACTACGTGCCCATGTTCGAGTCCAACAGAAGCCAGGTTGAGAACGAGAATCAGCAGTTCATGCCTGTGGCCGGCACCGTATCCAACTTCTACGTCATCCTGAATGGAAGCCCCGGAACTAATCATTGGTACACTTTTGTTGTCCGCAAGAATGGTGCCAACACACCAGTGACGTGCACCATCTCGGGCGCGGCAACTACAGGCTCCGACCTCACTGACTCGGTGAGCTTTGCCGCTGGTGATTATATCTCAATAATGGTAACCCCCTCGGCAGCCAACCCCACGGGAAGATTGATGCTCTGGACAGCGCAGTTCTCACCCAGCCAGTAGTGCTCACCACGGAAAAGGGAAATGGACATTTATCGCGTAGTATTCGCCCTGCTCGTTTTGGCTTACGCTTGTTACTCTGACATCAGAAAGAGAAGCGTCTCCAATATCGTGTGGCTGGTTATGGCAGGGGTGAGTATCGCCTTCGCCGGATATGTCGCTGTAGTACAGGGTATGTCTTTTCTCATTCCGCTTATTTTTTCTGTTGTCATCACCGGTGCTGTGTCTTACATTTTCTTTCGATTAGGACTCTTCGGCGCGGCTGATGCGAAAGCTCTCATAAGTATCGCCTTGCTGTTCCCCACGCAGCCGGAGTTCATCATCTTTTCTAATAACTTCCCGTTATTCGACGCATCTGTGCCTGTAGTCTTCCCCTTCGCCCTCATGGTGCTCCTGAATGCCGCCGTTCTAGCTTTAGCAGTTCCAATCCACCTCCTTTTTCGCAATCTCCACAGTTTAGGGCCAAAGGAGTTTCTGGGAAATGCCTCAATGTGCTTTGTCGCTTATAGGGTTAACATTGATAGACTTAGAAGCGACAGATTTGCCCGACTGGCGCATAAATATGATGAGATTGACGGCCACCTGACAACACGATATTCATTGGGCGGAATCCCCTTGAATAGCGCCACGATACGGCGGCTAAAGGCTTATCACGGAGAGGGAAAAGTCGCCGCGGAAGTCTGGGTGACCCCTGAATTGCCATTTATACTTTTTATCACCCTGGGCTTTCTAACGTGTTGTCTGCTGGGGGTTTAGCCTTAACCGGACTGACACCAGAAAACTAAGACGAAGGTCCATTTTATTGCCCCGATTGAGGTAGCTACAACAACTCAGATTGTTAGCCAAGGTAACAAAAAAGTAAATTGTTACCTGTTTTAGTTCAATCTCCTAACATATCATCTTTAGCGAATGAACTTTGAATACTCCGCAATCAGAAATGACTTTTCTTCTTTGGATAACATCGATAGATCAGTTAACCGACGCCGGCATTGCTCCAACGTTCTCTCTGGCTCGTCTAATTCTCCGGGTTTGTAGCCACGGAACTTAGCCCACATGATTTGTTCATCCAGACGGCTGATATGTTCCTGAAGGCATCTCTTAACCAACTCGTCCTGAACTGCTTGGTGTTGCTTTCTTAATTTTCCCCATTGCTTGAAATATTCATACGCTTCTTTCGGAGTAATCTTTTTATTGAAGCTGACTTCTTCAGTGCTCCAATCAGCATCAAAAAGACTGTAGATTTGATAATCGTACTCTAGTTTAGCAAGTTGTTCTTTCTTTTGTTTTTCGATAAATTCGTCCAGTGTTTTTTGCTCATTCCGGATTGACTTTTGCAGCTCTGCAAGCTGGCCTTGCAGCTTACTTATTTCAGTCAGCTTCTTCTCAATCTCCTCGAGAGCAATGCCTGCTCCCAGCTTGATGATGTCAGTGAAAGAAAGGCCAGCTTTGTTCCTTACTTGTTCCAGGTCTTCGTAGAGTTCCTGGTTTACCCTGAAGGTAACCACCTTCGTTTTGGCTTCGTATCGTTCTCTTGCTGTCGTCATATTAGCTTGTGTACCTCCTGTATACCATGGTTGTATACCACACCTGAATACCACGGGCCGAACCCATGATTTACACTCGTTTCAGCGGTGGCAAGGGGTGACCCCCAACCCCACTGTATCCTAATCTCATCGGTCTGGTTTCTTTGAACTATCAATCCCTAACTCTACTAATTCAAAGCTCAACACAACTAGTTAGGCTTCAAATTGCCTATCCGCATAGCTGGTATGCACGTTCGGCAACGTGCGGTGGTTAGCTGTGCGTTCATTTCATCACCTGCAGTAATGACCCCCTAAAGGGTGACCCCACCATACTGAGCGCCGTATTTACGATACAGACACCGAGCTCTTTCCCTTTCTACAGGCTGGACTTCCCACATTAGCCAAAAACTTATATTCCACTTATCCTCGGTAAAACCTTCACTACTGTCACACCGTCACAAATAGCTTCAAATTCCTGTGAAGGTTTTTCGTCGTCGGCATAACTGTCACAAACAGCTTTACAAGCTAGCTCCACGTCTGGCTGTGACAGATGTGAAGGTTGTGAAGGTTTTAAGGAAATAAGGGGTGAACGACATCTAACCTTCTACTCCTCACCAGCAGCCAGTACCTGCTCAGCGGGCTGATCAAATGTCGGAAGTGTGGTGCTGCATACATCGGCTATGGCGCCAAATCAGGGCGTCACCACTACTATGTCTGCGGTACAACCTACAGCAAGGGGAAAGAGACGTGCCCCAGCCAGCACCTGCCCAAGGAGAAGCTGGAAAAGTACGTGGTTGAAAAGATAAAGGGCTACCTTCTTACTGATGAGAATCTAACCGACCTGGTGAGAATCATAAATGAAGAGCTCGAAGGATCACTCGGGAAATACAAGGAACGCATAGAGGCTATTGACCATAAGGCCACTCAATGGGAGAGTCGTCTTGAACGGCAGTATGACTTTGTTGAGACCAGGTCTATCGAGCCGGTGAGAATGGCGAAAAGGATAGCTGATGTTCAGGACAAAGTGAATGAAATGAGAAAAGCCAGGTTTGAAGTTGAAGAGGATGTTAGAAGGCGGCGATTAGAGCCGCTAGATGCCGATGTTGTCGTAAAGTATGTTAATGACTTGAAGAGATTCGTTGAATCCAGTAACATATTTGAGCGGCGAGCTTTTCTAAGAACCTTTATTAAGAGTCTAGAAGTTGACGACGGAGAAATCACTTTCAACTACGGATTGCCCCCGGATGGTACAAAACAGGAGACCGTATCGGTTCTAGGTATCGTCCCCCCGGCTCCACGTTCATTTTCACCACTTCCATCATCTTTATATTCACCATTTGCTAACATTTTGCTAACATTTTTGTTTTTTACACTGCCATTAGCGCCTTGGTGCGAGAAACCGCGCTGCCAATGCCCTAAAGATTATGAATTCCGGACATAAACCGAAGCCCAGAAAGGATGCGCGCGCTCTTTGACATCCATAGTTGTGTATTATACAATTTATCAACTCGCCTTTGGGTAACATTTTCAAAGTATTTTTATACTGGTTTAAAAGTCCGGGCACACTCTTGAAGATAAATGCAAACATTTATTATTAAGCGGTTATTACAGAGTATACTAGTACTTTTTGTGCTGACCTTCCTCGTGTTTCTGGTTATCCATTTATTACCGGGTGACCCACTCTTGCTTTACACCGGTCAAAGCACCGCCGCCAGCTTAACACCCGAGCAGCTTCATAATCTACGGGTGGAATACGGATTGGATAAACCACTTCTGGTACAGTATTTCGTCTGGATATATAACGTTTTTCAAGGTGACATGGGAAAATCAATCTTCTATAACGATAAGGTCAGCACCCTGCTTGCTCAACGCATGCCGGTGACTATTCATCTGGGGTTAACGGCCATCCTGATAGGCGCCATCGTCGGTATCACTTTCGGCGTAATCTGTGCTCTAAGGCGTGGTAAATTGATTGACTCACTATTAACCTTTATCGCCAACATCGGGATAACAGCTCCAGGATTTTGGGTGGGTATTTTGATGATTTATCTTTTTGCCCTGCAACTACACTGGCTGCCCACCAATGGCTATACCTCGCCCTTTAAGGATTTTGGGATGAGCACTAGGCAGCTGGTCATGCCCGTATTTTGTCTTGCGTTATTTACCCTGGCTTCAATGACCCGTCAGACGCGCTCAAGCATGCTGGAAGTCGTGCGCCAGGACTATGTTCGAACCGCCTGGGCCAAGGGGTTAAAAGAGAGGGTCATCGTCACGAGACACGTTATTAAAAATGGCTTGATTCCGGTAATTACTATGCTCGGCATGCAGGTGCGTACAGTTTTCGGCGGCTCCGTTCTTATCGAGACGGTTTTTAATGTGCCGGGATTTGGAAGATTGATGGTCTCGGCAGTTACGACGCACGACTACCTGATTGTGCAGGGCGGCGTTCTGGTAATCGGTGTAATTGTCATGGTGGCCAATCTCTTAGTGGATATTTCCTACGGTTGGCTTGACCCCAGAATAAGATATGGTTAAAAAAGAGTACGCAGAAAAAGGATGGGAATAAGAATGGAGCCGGTGGCAGCCATCGAGTTCTCCGAAGTATCTCCTAAACGCAGTGAGTTTAGCCGGATAATGAGGGTTATATTCAGACGTAAACTCTCATTAGCGGGTATTATTATCATTATTCTCTTTATACTTACCGCTATTTTTGCACCTTGGCTTGCCCCTTACGACCCTTATTTGATGGACACGCCCAATCAATTGCAGCATCCCAGCCTGACACATCTTTTAGGTACTGACTTGCTGGGCAGAGATACCTTTAGTCGCTTGCTTTACGGCGCGCGAACATCGCTCCTGGTCGGACTGGGAGCGGTTGGCATCGGCGTAATCGTCGGGCAGACCTTGGGATTAATCGCCGCCTACTTCGAGGGAGTCGCCTCTGCCGTTATCATGAGATTCATCGATGCCCTCATGGCGGTTCCTGGAATGTTAAGCGCGCTGGTGCTTGCCTCGATACTCGGTGGCGGTATTAAAAATGTCATCGTTGCTCTTGGCGTGGCCGTGCTGTCAGGGCATTGCCGGCTCATGCGCAGTCAGGCGCTAACCGTAAAGCAAAATGATTATGTTTTGGCCGGTCGGGCCATGGGCGTCAGTGATTTACGGATGATAGTGCGGCATATCCTGCCCAATTCCTTTCCCCCGCTTTTAGTGCTGATAACAATGGATTTAGGGGTTGTCATCACTGCTGAAGCCGGGTTAAGTTTTTTGGGGATGGGCATAGCAGCCCCGGGAGCCGCCTGGGGCAGCATGGTGGCCGATGGCTACAGGTATCTCCTGACCCTCCCGGTACTTTCCTTCGCGCCGGGATTGGCCTTGATGTTGGTGGTTTTTGGTTTTAATATGGCGGGAGACGGCCTCCGCGATGCCCTTGACCCCAGGCTTAGAGGTACGCTGGGTGAAACCGGAAAGTGATGGCTAACGAGCCTTTAGTAACTCGCCTGCTCGGTAAAGTTGATTTTATCCAAGGGTTGAAATAGAATACAGTTACCCAATCAGGGATATTAACGGAATTTCAATGGTCAGGAGGTGAACGGTATTGAGATAAGATGAAAAAGGCCGTATTTTGACGATAAATAAAGGAGGCTAAGAAAAATCTTGAAAAAGTTATTTTTCATTTCATTAGCGTTGATTCTATTAATCGGGATGTTATTTATTAGCTGCTCTAAAGCTACAACAACGCCGGCAACGACGAAAGCGCCAGCAGCGACGACGACGGCGCCAGTGACTACAAAAGCAACCACTACGGCACCGGTAGTTACCACGGCAACAGCACCTACCACCGCAGCGGCACCTACCACCGCAGCAGCACCCACCACGGCAACGGTAACTCCACAAACTGGCGGGACTTTAAAGATAATTTCGAACCCGGGCGTTACCGATCTTGGGTATCCCGGAGCAATTAATGCGTCCAATGACGGCTCCTATAGACAACCCGCTCTCGAAGAATTGCTAACTTATGACATGAAAGGGTCAGGAAAGGTAATCCCCTGGCTTGCTACTGCATGGCAATACAATGCAGACTACACGACTCTTACGTTTACCCTGCGAAAAGGGGTGAAGTTCCATGACGGGACGGACTTTAATGCCACTGCCGCTAAATTCAGTCTGGACCTGGTTCTAAACTCCACCCTTGTAGATTTAAAAACGGTGTCCTCAATAGATGCCGTTGATGATTCTACGCTTCGGTTAAACCTTAAAACGTACGACTCGGCTCTTCTCATCAGTCTGGCCAGTTATTTGTGCCCGATGGTATCACCAACGGCCGTTCAAAGCATGGGTAAAGACGCTGCCATGCTTCACCCGGTGGGCACGGGCCCCTTTAAGTTTGTGAGCTACACGCGTGATGTCTCTATTAAATATGAGAAGTTCACTGGTTACTGGCAGCCGGGCAAGCCCTACCTTGACGCCCTGGAAATCGATTTGATAGCTGACCCGGTGACACAGCTGGCGTCTTTTAAAGCAGGAGAGGCGCAGATAATGAGAGCCATAGCGACCAGTGACGCGGCTGCCCTGCAATCGACGGGCAAGTACGCCCTCGCCGCGCAGGAAATGTCGATAGATTGCCTGGCCACCGATAGCGCCCACATCAGCTCGCCCTTTTGCGATATCAGGGTCCGGCAGGCGATAGCGTACGCTATTGACAACGCGGCTGTCGCCAAAGCCATAGGGATGGGCTTTTTCACACCTTGCAATCAGCTGATCTCACCAATGAACTATGCTTACAATCCTAATGTCGTCGGTTACCCTTACAACGTGACCAAAGCCAAACAGCTGCTGTCGGACGCGGGATATCCCAAAGGGCTCGATACCAAGCTATCGTACCGGGCAGGCGCCTTTGAGGGTGATTATTGTACTATGTTACAGGGCTATCTCAAAGCGGTAGGTATCAATGTTCAGATCGACCTTGCCGACGCGGCACGATTCAACGACTTCCGCGTCAAAGGATTCCAGAGCCAGATGGTACATTACACCATGCCTGCGGGGGCCGAGAAGGACATGTCTTACTATTTCAGGGACAGGTTATCAGACAAGGGGTCCATGTTCAACACCACGATCTACTTCCCAAGCGACTATCTTGACAGTCTGTCCAAGGTAAACATCGAACGCGACGATGCGAAGAGGATAGCGCTGCTTCAGGCCGTCGATAAGATGGCTGTTGACACCTACCTGCTAGTTATTCCCATTCAGGTAGAAACGGCTGTTTCGGCGACATCAAACGTGGTCCATGACAGCGACGTTTATAAATACTATGCTATGTGCTACCACCCCGAGAATGTCTGGTTAAGCAAGTAGCTATCAGAATAACATAAACAGGTTTCAGTACTTCAGTGCGGCTTTGCTGCGGTTCTCGCAGCAAAGCCGCACTTGGTATATAGTATATCTAGAAACCAAAAAGGAAAGGAGACTATGAGAAAAGAAGCCATTACGCTGGTCGGAGTGGGTGACGTAATCATCGACCGTGAAAAGCCGGAGACCATTTTTCAAAACGTGGCTGGTGTAATGCGTTCCGCGGATATAGCCTACGCCAACTGTGAGCAGCTTCTATCTGACAAAGGAACCCCCAACCGCAAGCAAGCTGTGTATTCCAGTTCTAAAAACCTTAAGAGCTTTTTAGACGCCGGTTTTGATGTTGTTTCCCTGGCCAATAATCATTCTATGGACTGGGGTGAGGAAGCATTATTAGATACGATGGCCAATCTAAAAAAGGCCGGCTTACCCTATATCGGGGCAGGTATTAATCTCGCTGAAGCCCAGCAATCAGTCATCCTGGAGCGAAAGGGAACTAAAGTAGGTTTCCTCGCTTATTCCTGTGTGCATATGGACGGCTACGAGGCTACCGAAGACAAACCGGGTGTTTCGCCGCTCCGGGTCTGGACCATATATGATAGGGTAGACTACCAGCCGGCCACCCCTCCCCGCATCGTCTCCTTCCCCTATAAAGAGGACATAGAGGCTCTGACTGTTAATATTAAGAAATTGAAAGCCCAGGCAGATGTAGTAGTGCTTTGCATGCACTGGGGCCAGCATCTGTTGCCCGCAATTATCCCCATGTATTGTTACGAAATCGGTCACGCGGCCATTGACGCAGGTGTTGATATTATTCTCGGCACTCATACCCACATTCTTAAGGGAGTGGAAATCTATAAAGGTAACCCCATCTTCTATTCCACAGGTAATTTCGCCCTGGAGTTGGGGTCCCATATGCGCGATCGCAAGCACGTCGGCAGTCTGAACAAGTTTTATGGCATCACCGATGAAACTGAACGCAGGAACACCATGATTGCCAAATTTATCATAGCGGAGGGAAAAGTTCAGCGCGTATCCTACCTGCCTTGCTACGCTAACGATAACTCCGAGCCCGTAATCCAGAAGCAGAGCGACCTTCTCGGACAGAGTGTGTTTAATTACATGAAGGAAATCTCCGAAAGAGAAAGCCTGCCTGTTCATTTTAAATGGGACGGCGATGAAGTCCTGGCCTTACCGTAACGTTGCAATTGAGTAAAAGAGGAATAGAGAAATGGTTAAAAAAGGCAAATACGCCAAATACTTCAGCGAAGTCGACCCGATAAAATTCCTGCATTTACCGGAACAAAAAGATGCAAAGCACACCGAGGTGAATCATTACGATTATCGCGACAACGAGGAAGCCCCGCACTTCATGGAAACCAACGTGCTTGGCAGCGTTACCAGTGCCCGGTCCGGCATTTTGCCGAAGAGTATAATTGACCCGCGCATCTACTACAGCGCCATTTACAGAAGCTCCCAGTATCAGGGTTTGCCAAACAGCCGCTGCTTCTACGAAAGTCGCAGCTTCATGTCGCTCGACCCGGAGCACCCCGATGATATCGGGGTGACGATGCACATGTGGATGGGCGAGGGAAAGGAAGCGGAGATGCACGTAATTGACAAGCCGACCACCCAGCTTGTCCCTCCGAACACGGTAGGCAAGCCGATATTTGCCCTGGAGGCACACGGAAAACCGGGCCTGGTGCACGTAATTTGTGACAATCCTCTTGAGGCATTTATACCTTTCCGGGGAAAGCTTCCCCCGGGCTTTGAAAATTATAAATCTGAAGGGTGGGTCCGGCCGAAGAATGAGCCGTTGCCCAAGGGAAGCGGGAAATACGCGAAATATTTCAGCGAAATAGATGTGAAAAACCTGCCGGTCTATCCCGCCCACCGGGGTAAATCGGCCCGCGTCATGTTTTACGACGGCTCTTACAACGCCGAGGCCCCGCACTGCATCGATTGTCACCTGGTATATGGGGCGGGGATGGGCTTCGGCCTCGGCGATGAAAAGAAACTGCCGGTTTGGGCTGACGGAAGATCAGACGAGTCTTCATCTTACGAGCCGTTTTTACCGCACCGGCACCCATTCTACCAGACCTACAGCTTCAGCCCGGCGGACAAGGAGATATTTCCCGACCTGGGAGGGATGGTCGAACTCTGGCTCGGCGAGGGAGACGAAGCGGAGCAGCATTTTATCACCAGGGCCACCACTGTCCTTATCCCGAAGAACACGGTGCACCTGCCGCTTTACGTCAGGGAGGTACACAGCCCTTTCACGATATTAACGGTGCTGGACACGCCCATCTGGGCGGGCTGCTGGTCTCTGGAATTACCGAACAGGTTCAAGTTGTAGATATATAATTTGAACTTTTCTATATATCATCCCCGGTTACCTTTGATTCTTTGATAAAGCTTCTAACAAAAGACTTCTTCTGAACGCTTAAGCCCGAACAGAGAGCCACGAAAAAAGAGGGTGGATGACGCCCTCTTTTTACTTTTTAAAGGGGTATGTTGTCATCAAGGGAAAATGTCAGGGTTAAATGTTCAGCGATTCTGTCAGTCCGACTCCTTTCAGACAACTAAAGCAGTTCGTTCCTCATCCACGGCAATTGTTCGCTGTGTGGCTGCCAGGTGGGCGTC
>Ga0187886_1000786_pt1 | contig 34089 bp, 24 predicted proteins | sample June2016WEW_20_1_FD_133001 | JGI IMG/M metagenome (GOLD analysis project Ga0187886, IMG submission 133001) | Peatland microbial communities from SPRUCE experiment site at the Marcell Experimental Forest, Minnesota, USA - June2016WEW_20_150 | ecosystem: Environmental > Terrestrial > Soil >...
AGGTCTTGCAGTCGCTCGACTGGGGCAGGTCGTGGAAACCCTTGCTCGATCTCTCGGGCAAGCCCGTGTCCGGCACCATCAGCTACCTGGGCGAGCGCCACCTCGGGATCATGGGCGCGGACATGATCGTGCATTGGCTGCTGACCCCGGTCAAACCGGATCCGGCCGCCAGTCCAGTCGAGAGCGCTACGGCCCCGGTCTCGGCGCCCCCATCCGGATCGGAAACGCCCTCCGTGACGGCCGTGCCTACCCCGACGATTTCGGCCAATCCGACTCCGCTGCCCGCGTCACTCACCGGGGAATGGACCTGGCGCCAGACCGACGGAACGCATTTCGCGGGCGCGTTCGCGGTCCCGGGCGGGTTCGTGGCCACGTGCGGACACATCGCCGGCAACGAGCTCGCAGACGCCTCCCTGTGCTCCTCGCTTGACGGCCTCAACTGGACGGTGCCGGCCGATCCGGCCTTGATCGCGGTGCAGGGCAACGGTCCGTTCTGGCCGGTTCACGTCACGGAGCGAAATGGCGTCTACCTGGCCTTTGCGCTGTCTCGGCCGCTGCCGACGGTGGGTGAGCCGACCGCGTCGCTCTGGCGCTCGACGGACGGCCGGCACTGGAGTCAAGTCGAGTCGCCTGCCTTCGCAGGTCAGTCGCTCGTCGACGCCGGACTGCTGTCCGGAGGCTTCGTGGCTATGGTCAAGTCCGCCGACGGGCAATCCGCCAGCGCGCTGCTCTCTGCGGACGGGTTGGCTTGGACGAGGGCCGGAGACATGCCGGCGGTTCCCAACGGATACCTCTTCAGCTCCCTCGGCCTGTACGTGGATGGCAAGGTCGCCGGAACGTCCCAGACCGGGACGTGGCTCACGACGGACGGCCGGCAATGGGCCCGGGTCACGCTACCCGCGGGCGTCACCAACATCTCGAGATCCATCCAGATGCCCGACGGCGGCTTCGTGGGCCTTGGCCTCGACCTCGTCTCGGGCGGCAGCGGCACGCTCATGCACTCCTCCGACGGGCTCGTCTGGGAGGCCGACTCCACGACTCCGGCGGGTCATCTGTTCAGCCTGTCCCAGGTGGGGGATCGGCTCGTCGTGACCATCTCGCAGCCGAACAACGACGGCCCGTACTCGGTCTGGCAGTCGTCCGACCGGGGCCAAACCTGGCAGCCGCTGCCCGGTCCGGACGGGTTCCAGCTGTCCACGATGGCTTGCCGGCTCGGTGACAATCTCTCGTCCATGACCGGCGACGACGCGGTGGTCGTCGCGGTGGGAACCCTGAACAGCCGCTAGGCTGCCGAATCCCATCCACAGGGCCCGGACCGATGCGCCGGGCCCTGTGCGGCCAGCCGACTAGAATCTGCGGGTGACCCCCGACATAGCTGCGACCCTCAAGCGCCTGCCCGACCGGCCGGGCGTGTACCTGATGAAGGACGCGCGCGGCACGGTCATCTACGTCGGCAAGGCCCAGAGCCTGCGCGACCGCGTCCGCAGCTACTGGCAGAAGGGGGCCGGCGGCGGTGAGTTCCAGCTCATCCGGACCGTGATCGAGCGGATCGCCGACCTCGAGTACACGATGACCGACTCGGTCAGCGAAGCGCTGCTGCTCGAGATCAACCTGGTCAAGCGCTACCGGCCCCGCTACAACGTCCGGCTCAAGGACGACAAGAGCTACCCGTTCATCAAGATCACCTGGGCCGACGATTTCCCTCGAATCGAGCGGACGCGCAAACTGCCGGCCGACGGCAGCCGCTACTTCGGGCCGTATGCGTCGGCGAGCAGCGTGGACGAGGCGATGAACCTCATCCGCCGGCTCTTCCCGTTCCGGACGTGCACGCTCGACATCCACGAAGGCCGAAACGCGATCGAGCGGCCCTGCCTGCTGTACCACATCAAGCGCTGCCAGGCGCCCTGCGTCGGCTACGTATCGAAGGCCGAGTATCGCGCCGACATCGGCCAGATCGAACGGTTCCTCGAAGGCCGCCAGGAAGCGGTTGCCCGCGAGCTGACGCGCCAGATGCAGCAGGCGTCGGAATCGACCGAATTCGAACGGGCTGCCGCGCTGCGGGACAAGGTCAGGGCCATCGAGCGAACGATGGAGAGCCAGAAGATGGCCGCTCACGCCGCGACCGAGGAGGACGTGCTGGGGTTGGCCCGCCACGATGCGCAGGCGGCCGTGCAGCTCTTCGCCGTCCGTGGCGGGAAGATGGTCGGGCGGGACGTGTTCCTGCTCGACGCCCCGCGCGAGACGGACGACGCCGCCGTTCTGGCGGGCTTCGTGCAGCAGTACTACGAGCGCGCCACCAGCGTCCCGCCGGACGTGCTCGTGCCCGCGCTCCCCGAGGACACGGCGGATCTGGAGGGATTCCTGGCCGGCCGGCGGGGAGCGGCCGTCCACCTCCGGATCCCGCGGCGCGGCGAGAAGCGCCAGCTGCTGGCGCTGGCGACCCGCAACGCCACCGAAACGCTCCAGCGCGAACACGCCCGCTGGCTGGCCGACCAGGGCAAGACCCTGGCCGCGCTCGAGGAGCTGGCAGAGGCCCTCGGACTGCCGGCCGCACCGCTCCGCATCGAGTGCTACGACATCAGCAACCTCGGCGGCGCGCAGTCCGTGGGCAGCATGGTCGTCTTCGAGGACGGCCGGCCACGCACGGGCGAGTACCGCCGCTTCCGGATCAAGGAGGTGGTGGGGGCGAACGACTTCGCCAGCCACCAGGAGGTGCTGCGCCGCCGCTTCAAGCGGGCCCGGTCCGGCGAGGAGGGCAACGAGGAGGAGCTGCGCTGGCGGCTGCCGGATCTCGTCGTCATCGACGGCGGCAAGGGCCAGCTCTCCGCGGCGAAGGAAGTACTGGACGAACTCGGGTACCACGATCTGGCGGTCGTCGGGCTGGCCAAGGAGCGTGAGGAGATCTTCCTGCCCGATCGCGGGGAACCCGTCTCGCTGCCCACCACCTCGCCGGCGCTCTACCTGATGCAGCGGCTCCGAGACGAGGCCCACCGCTTCGCGATCACCTATCACCGCTCCCTGCGGGCCCGGGCCGCCACCCACTCCGCCTTCGACGACATGCCGGGCGTGGGCCCGAAGCGACGGGCCGCCCTGCTACGGGTCTTCGGGTCGGCGAAGCGCGTGCGTGAGGCGCCGGTGGAGCAAGTCGCGGCGGTGCCGGGGATCGGTCCCGCCCTGGCAGCGAGGATCAAGGCCGGCCTGGAGGGCTGAGGGCGACCCTCGCCGGTCCGTAGGCCGGCCGAGCGGCGCCGCGCCGATCCCTGGTAACATCCCACCTCGTGCGAAAGCTAGTCCCGATCCTGATCCTCGTCATCGGCGCGGTCGCGTTCTACGTGGATTTCGTGCCCGGTGCGAAGTTCGCCGTTCTCAGCAACATCGACGCCGGACTGGGCCAGACGCCCCAGACGAAGCTCGGCCTGGACCTGCAGGGCGGTTTCGAGATCAAATACCATACCGTCGATGCCAAAGGCAACCCCGTCGTTCCGGCGTCGGGCCAGATGGATGTCATCCGCTCGATCATGGAGCAGCGGGTCAACACCACGGGCGTCTCCGAGCCGATCGTCGAGACCGTGGGATCGAACGAAGTCCTGGTGCAGGTGCCGGGCGCGACGGACCCGGATGCCATCCGGAACCTGGTGGGCAAGACGGGGCAGCTCTCGTTCGTGCTCCTTCCGCCCGAGACCTATGGCACCCACAGCGCTGCAGGCTCGAAGCCCGTGCCCGATCCAGACACGCCGATAGATCCGACGCTGCCGGCCCAGTTCACGGGCGCGCAGCTGGACCTGGGCTCAATCAGCGCCGGGGCAGACACCAGCAGTGGGCAGAGCCTCTGGGTCGTGAACTTCGCCTTCCAGGGGCAGTGGGCCAAGGATTTCGAGACGTGGTCCGGGGCGCACGTCGACGACTTCTTCGCCATCGTCCTCGACGGCAACGTCATCTCCGCGCCATACCTCAAGAGCCAGATCACCGGAGGCAAGGGGCAGATCAGCGGCAGCTTCACCGCGGATAGCGCGAAGAGCCTGGCGACGATCCTCCAGTACGGCGCCCTGCCCTATCCGGTCGCGGAGGAGAGCAGCCAGGACATCCCGGCCACACTCGGCGCGTCGTTCCTCCACCAGACCCTCTTCGCCGGCGCGATAGGCATCGGTCTGGTGCTGATCTTCATGCTCATCTTCTACCGACTGCCCGGACTGGTCGCCGGCCTGGCCCTCGCCTACTACGGCGTGACGGTCCTTGCGATCTTCCGGATCATCCCGGTGACGCTCACTCTGGCCGGTATCGCGGGTTTCGTGCTCTCGGTAGGCATGGCAGTTGATGCCAACATCCTCATCTTCGAGCGCACCAAGGAGGAACTGCGAGCCGGCAAGACGCTGGTGACGGGGATGGAGGCCGGCTTCAACCGGGCCTGGAACTCGATCTTCGACTCGAACGTCTCGTCGCTGATCACCGCGTCGATCCTCTATTTCGGGGGCTCGTCCACGATCAAGGGCTTCGCCCTGGTCCTGATCATCGGCGTGGCAACGTCGATGTTCACCGCCGTCACGGTCTCGCGGACCCTCCTCCGGCTGGTCGTCCACCAGGAATGGGCCCAGCGGGCCTGGCTCTACGGCGTGACCGACGAGGAGTTCCAGGCCAGAGCGATGGTCGGTCGATACGGCCGGCGGGAGGCCCGAGGACGTGTTTGACGTCATCGGCAAGAGGAACTGGTTCTTCCTCTTCTCGGGCCTGATCGTCGTACCCGGCCTGATCTTCATCCTGCTGACTCCGGCCACCAACGGCAAGGCCGGCCTGCAGTTCTCCATCGACTACACCGGCGGCACGGAATGGCAATTCCAGTTCAAGAATCCGAACGCCTCGCTTGACGAGGTGAGGGCCGTCCTGATCCAGCAGGGCGTCACGGACGCCGAAGTCGTCCAAGACACCGCCCACAACATCAAGATCCGCACCAAGCGGGCCGATCTTCTCCCGCCTCCGACTCCACAGCCGGTGCTCACGGCCGGACCGAGCCAGTCGGCGGGCGCCAGCGCGAGCGCCTCCGTGGGCGCGTCCGCGAGCCCAGGTGCCAGTGCCTCTACCGTGGCGAGCCCGAGCGCCGCACCGAGCGCCAGCGGAAGTGCGGCTCCGAGCGCCGGCCCGAGCGCCAGCGGAAGTGCGGCTCCGAGCGCCGCACCGAGCGCCAGCGGAAGTGCCGCGCCCAGCGCCGGCCCCAGTGCCGCACCGAGCGCCAGTTCGTCGCCCAGTACCGCCGCTAGCGCGAGTACCTCGGCCAGCCCATCCCCCTCGCCGACTGCCACTCCGAACAGCGTCGATCAGGCCGGCCAGGCGTGCACCCTGCACCTGCCCACGGGCGGGACCCTCGCCGAGATCGCTACCGCGCTCCAGGCCGATCCGAAGCTCGGTCCGATCGCCTGCACGGGCCTACAGAGCACGGTCGGCCCGATCGTCAGCGCCCAGCTGATCCAGCAAGCCGTTCTCCTGATCCTGCTTGGCTCGCTTGGCATCCTGCTGTGGATCGGCATCCGGTTCCGGAGCATCAAGTTCGGTACGACGGCCCTGGTGGCCCTCGTTCACGACATCATCGTCGTGATCGGCATCTTCGCCATCCTCGGCACGCTCTTCGGGGTCCAGATAGACGCCTTGTTCGTCACAGCCATGCTGACAGTCATCGGCTTCAGCGTGCACGACACCATCGTGGTGTTCGACCGGATCCGCGAGAACAAGGCCCGCCACGCCGGCGAGCCCTTCGACCAGATCGTCAACCATTCGATCCTCCAGACCTTCGGCCGGTCGATCAACACGAGCCTCACCGTCGTCGTGACCCTCACCGCTCTGCTCCTGTTCGCGGGCGCGTCGATCCACTACTTCGTCCTGGCGCTGCTGATCGGCATCGTCTCCGGCACCTACTCGTCCATCTTCAATGCCAGCCCGCTGCTCGTGGTGTGGCAGCTGTGGGACGACAGAAGGCGAGCCGAGCGCCTGGCGGCGCTGCGCGGAGGCCGTCGGTCCTACTAGCTCCCGGCAGGCGCGAGCCCGGATCCCTGGCGCGACTCCTTGTGGGGTGATCCGCAGGTACGCCGGCGATGAGCCGGGCGTGGCATGCTGGTCGGCATGATCCAATCCCTCTACCGCTGGCGTGCCCCGGCGCCCGTCTCGATCGATCGCGCGTGTCGGGAGTTGGGTGCCGAGCGAGGCATCTCGGAACGGCTGCTGGCAATCCTTGCCGCCCGCGGCGTGGCTGACGCCGACGCCCTGACGGCGTTCCTGGCGCCGGCCGAGGAGGGGCTCCACGATCCGCGGCTGCTGCCGGACGCGGAGGCCGCCGTGCGGCGAGTTGGGCAGGCTCGGGCGCAGGGTGAGCAAGTCCTCGTCTACGGCGACTTCGATGCGGACGGCCTGACCGCACTGTCGATACTCGTGCTGGCGCTCCGGCATCTGGGCCTGGATGTGGAGCCGTACGTGCCGGAGCGGCTGGGAGACGGCCACGGCCTCTCGATGAGGGCCATCGATCGGGCAGTGGCGGAGGGACGGTCGCTGATCGTGACCGCCGACTGCGGTACGAGCAGCGGCCCCGAGATCGAGTTGGCGGCCGGCCGCGGAGTCGACGTTCTCGTGACGGACCATCATCACGCCCCTACGTGGCCGGCCGCGGCCGTGGCCGTGGTCAATCCGTTGCGCGCCGACAGTGCCTATCCGGAGCGCCAGCTGACGGGCGCCGGCGTGGCCTGGAAGGTGGCTGCGCTCCTGGTCGACGAGCTGGGCGGAGAGGAACGGCCGGGCGGCGGTGCGTCGATGCCGGAGGTCGTGCGAGCGATGGCGGACCTGGCCCTGATCGGCACGGTCGCGGACGTCGCGCCGATCCTCGGCGAGAACCGGGCCATCGCCCGTCTCGGGCTGAGCGAACTGCGCAGCAGGCCCCGCCCAGGGCTCGCGGCCCTGCTCGAGCGAGCCGGCGTGGCCCGCGAGCGTGTGGACCTGGACGACATCGGGTTCGTGGTGGCGCCGCGCCTCAACGCCGCCGGCAGAGTGGGGGAGGCGGCGCGGGCGGCACGCCTGCTCCTCGCCGGCGATCGCGTCGAGGCGGACGCCCTGGCCGCCGAGATCGAGACGGCCAACGTGGACCGGCGCGAAATGACCCGTGTGGCTCTGGCCGAGGCGCGGCGCGAGCTTGGGCTGGACCCCATGCCCGATGCCACGGCGGAGGCGGGAGTCGCTCCGCCTGCGCCCTTCGTCCTGCCCGCCGCGTTGCTGGTCCGAGGGGAGTGGCCGGTGGGGATCGTCGGCCTGATCGCCGGGCGGCTGGCGGAGGACCTGGATCGCGCCGCCGTGGTCGCGACTTTCGCCGATCGCGATGCGGGAATCCTGCGGGCGTCGTGCCGCAGCCCCGGCGGATGGAACCTGGCGGAGGCCCTGATCGCCTGCGGGGACCTGCTCGTCCGTCACGGCGGTCACGCCGCCGCGGCGGGTTTCGACATCGCGGCGGACCGCTGGCCGGAGTTCGCGGTTCGCTTTCTGGAGCTGGCCTCGCAGAACGCTCGGCCCTCCGGTCCACCCGAGCTAACCGTCGATCTCGTGCTCAGGGCCGATGAGGTGGACTACGCGTTCGTGCGTGAGATCGTTCTGCTGGATCCCACGGGCGTCGGCAATCCCGCCCCGACCCTTGCCATCACGGGGCTCCGCGTGGTCAGGGTGCGTCCGGCGAGCGGCGGCCACACCCAGCTCGTCCTGGGCCGCAGTCGCGACGTGCTCGACGCCGTGGCCTTTCGTAGATCGGACCTGCCGGCGATGCTTCACGAGGGCGACCGGATCGACGTCGTCGCGCGGGCGGCCAGTCGTCGGTTCGGCGGCTTCGAGTCGATCCAGCTCGAAGTCGTCGATGTCGCAGCCGTTGGAGCGCAGCAGATCACGGCCAGGCCGGTGGCCCCGGCGGCGCCGTGATGGGCTGGGCCCGCGTCGGATAACCTTCGATGCGATGAACTCTTACCTCGAACGCCTGGCGGCTCGAACGCGAACGGTCGGATCCGTGCTGTGCGTTGGCATGGATCCTCAGCCCGAGCTCCTGCCGGCGGGCTTTCCGGCCACGCTTGCCGGCGTCGAGCGCTTCTGCGAGGCGCTACTGGACGCGACATTGCCGTATGCGGCGGCCGTGAAGCCGAATCTGGCGTTCTTCGAGGCGTTCGGGTCGGGCGGCATCGCGGCGCTCGAGCGCCTTCGGGGGCGCGTGCCGGTGGACGTGCCCTTCATCGGCGACGCCAAGCGCGCCGACATCGGGACAACCGCGGCTCGTCAGGCCGTTGCCTTGTTCGACATCCTTGGCTGCGATGCGGTTACGGTCAATCCGTATCTGGGGTCGGAGGCGATCGAGCCGCTGATTGCCCGCGGCGACCGCTTCGCGTACCTCTTGTGCCGGACTTCGAACCCCGGTGCGGGCGAGCTGCAGGGGCTCGAGGTGGCGGCCGATCCGGAGCCCGGGGCTCCCGCCGAGCCTTTGTACGCGCGAGTGGCGCGGCGGGCGCAGGCGTGGGGTCCGGGCGGGACCGTCGGCCTGGTCGTCGGTGCGACGGCACCCGCGGAGATGGAACGCATACGGGCCATTGCGCCGGGGCTCGCTCTGCTGGTGCCCGGTGTCGGCGCACAGGGCGGGGAGGTGGAGCCGGTGCTGCGATCTGGCCCAGCGGTCGCGCCACCCGCAGGGGGCCGCCCCGGCGGGGGATTGCTGGTCAACGTTTCGCGCGGCATCGCCGGGGCGGCCGGTTCCGCCACGCCCGGAGCCGTTGCCGTGGACGTCGGCGAGCTGCTCGCCGCGGCGGCGGCGGAGTGGGCGGCGCGGCTGCGAGTAGCCGTCTAGGCAACCCGGCCGCGCCGCCGAACCTGTGGCGGACGGGGCCTCGGCCGCAACCACGACCGCAACCACGACCGGCGCCACTGCCGGTCGTGCTGGGCGGGCGCGATAGACTAGGCCCATGCCAGGCGGGTCGGACGCGTTCGACACAACCGCCGGGGGATCGCCCGGCGAGGTCGGCGTCCGGTCGCGTCCGCCGCGCCAGGGGCGCCCGGCCGGAGGGACACGCACTCGTGGCGGCAGTGGCGGCCCGTCCGAGACTGCGCGCGGCGCCGGCGTGACCGAGCCGGCCCACGCCAAGGATGGGCGCGGTAACGAGCAGCGCGTCGTGATCCTGAGCGGGCTCTCGGGGGCCGGCAAGACCGCGGCCACCAAGCTGTTCGAGGACCTCGGCTACACGTGTATGGACAACGTTCCGGGCGAGCTCCTGCCCGACCTCGCAGAGCTCGTCTCGACCGATCGGCATAGGTTCGAGAAGGTCGCGATCGTCCTGGACGTCCGGGCCGGCAACGCGCCGCTGGCACTGGCCGCGATGCGCGGCGCCCTTGACGGGCGAGGCATCAAGACGCGGGTCATCTTCCTCGATGCTCGTGACGACGTCTTGATCCGTCGTTTCTCGGAGACGCGACACCGCCATCCCCTGGCCGGGCGGCGGGGAATCGCCGGTTCGATCGCGGAGGAACGCCGTCTTCTCGAGCCCGTTCGGGCGGACTCCGACACGGTCATCGACACCTCGGACCTCTCGCTGCGCCAGCTCAAGGAGCGCATCTTCTCCCACCTGGTGGACGTGCCCTCGGACCAGGAGCTGGCCTTCCAGCTGATCAGCTTCGGCTTCAAGTACGGCGTGCCCCTCGAGGCCGATCTGGTCTTCGATGTCCGATTCATGGAGAACCCCTACTACGTCGACGAGCTTCGGCATCTGTCCGGACTGACGCCGGCCGTGCGCGGCTACGTCATGGGCCAGCCGATCGCCCAGCAGTTCTTCGACTTCCTGAGCGGTCTTCTGGAGCTGACGGTGCCAGGGTTCAAGAGCGAGGGCAAGACCAGGCTGACCATCGCCATTGGCTGCACGGGCGGCTACCACCGCTCCATCGTCATCGCCGAGGAGCTGCGGGCGTGGCTGGAACGGCGAGGTTACGGAACCGTGGCCGTCTTCCACCGCGAGCTGGAGCGCGAATGAGCGTTCCTCGACTGCGGGTCACCGCCTCGACACTGCGACGCTGGCTGGTCCCGGGGATCGGCATCAAGCGCTGGCTCGTCGTGGTGTTCATCGGCGAGCTCTGTCTGGCACTTGCGGGCGCTCTGCTGCTTCGCCAGGTCTATCGCGAGGCCGAGGTCTCGGGGCCGGGCCAGGCGGCCGTTTGGACGCTGACCCTGCAGTTCCTGCCGTACTGGGCCCGCGCCGTGGTCGTGGGCCTGGTGGGCCTGGGGTTCTTCCTGTACGGATCGTGGCGCGTGGTGGGGGCTCTCATGGCGCCGTTCCTTTCGTCCTCCGCGGACCAACCGCTCGTGGAGGTCATCTACCAGAAGCGCTTCCTGTCGCGCGGCCCGAGGATCGTCGTCATCGGCGGCGGAACCGGATTGTCGACGCTGCTGCGTGGCGTCAAGGAGCACACCAGCAACATCACGGCGGTGGTCACGGTCGCGGACGATGGCGGTTCGTCCGGGCGGCTGCGCGAGGAGCTGGGAATCCCGGCCGTCGGCGACATTCGCAACTGCATCGTCGCGTTGGCCGACTCCGAGCCGCTGATGGGCGAGTTGCTGCAGTACCGCTTCCCGGGCGACGGGGACGCCAATCTGGGCGGGCACGCCATCGGCAACCTGCTCCTGGCGGCCATGACGTCGGTGCAGGGAGACGACTTCGAAGAGGGCGTCCGCCAGATGAACCGCGTTCTCGCGGTCCGAGGCCAGGTCGTTCCGGCAACCGCCACGCCCGTGACGCTACATGCTCGACTAAGCGACGGGACGGAGGTGACGGGCCAATCGGAGATCGCTCGATCCTCCGGAATCGATCGGGTCTGGCTGACGCCCGCCGACGTCTCGGCCGGCGACGACGCCCGGCGTGCCGTCGAGGAGGCCGACGTGATCGTCATGGGGCCCGGCAGCCTGTACACGAGCATCATGCCGAGCCTGCTGTTGCCGGAGATCGCGACGGCCATCCGCCTCTCCTCGGCGGTCCGGCTCTACGTCTGCAACGTGGCCACACAGAAGGGCGAGACGGAGGGATACGACCTGGGCGACCATGTCGGGGCGCTCGAACGCCACGCCGGGGCGGGTCTGATCGACGTGGTACTGGCCAACAACCGGTTCGACGCCAGGCGTCCCGACGGCTACGCGGCCGAGCCGGTGAAGCTGCGCTGGCCGCCGGCGGGCTCTCGGTCGGGCGTGGCCGCGCCGCGATTGGTCCTCGAGGACGTCGTCGATCCGAACAACGCCCACCACCACGATCCGTCGCGACTGGCGGCGGCGGTCATGCGCGTCTTCGAGCGCGAGGCCTACGGACGGCGCCGCTCGCGAGTCTCCCGGACGGCGTGACTTGCGGGCGCCGGGGCCACGGTCTGAGGCGCCTTGTGGGGGACTAGTGTGACAACCGCGGAACGTGACCTCGCAGATGCGCTCCGCGCCGAGCTGGCGGCGATCGTTCCGCCACGTCGATGCTGCCGGATAGCTGAGGCGGCCGGACTGGCCGGCACCTTCGCGCCGCGCCGCCGCGCGATCGCCCGAGTGGCGCTGCGCCTCGGCCGCGGGCGCGTCCCGGGCCAGACGGCTCCAACCGGGGCCACGGCCGCCGGCACCACTGCAGAGGCCGCCGGACCGGTGCCTGCCACGTTCGATTGGGCTCGCTCCGCCGAGCACTGCCGAGTGGCCTACCTGCGCGGCCGGTTTCTGGCGCACGGGTCGCTCAGCCTGGCGTCGGGCCGGACGCATCTCGAGTTCGTGCTGCCGGTGGAGGAGGCTCGCGAGCTGTGTGAGAGGCTGCGCCAGTTCGACATGGGGGCCAGCTGGCGCGTCCGCCGCGGCCGTGGCGTGGTCACCTGGAAGAGCGTGGAGACGGTCGGCACGTTCTTGCGACTGGTGGGCGGCGGGGCGGCGCTGCTCGAGCTGGAGGCGCGCCAGGTCTCGCGCTCGGTTCGCGGGGACCTGAACCGCGTCATCAACGCGGAGTCGGCCAACCTGCAGCGGGCGGTGGCCGCCGCGGCTCGCCATCTGGAGGCGATAGATGCCCTCGAAGCCGATGGCCGCCTGGCGGAGCAGCCGTACGTGGTCAGGCTCGTCGCCGACGCCCGCAGGGAAGAGCCGGAGGCGACGTTCTCCGAGCTGGCCGAGCGCCTCGGTCTGCATCGCTCCGCCGTCCAGCGCGCCCTCGACCGGATCGAGCGCCTGGCCTTGCATCCCGACGAGGGAGTGGAGAAGCGGGGGCGGGGCCCGCGGCGCCGATAGTCCACGCCTGGCTCGGCCGCGCTCGGGCCGACTGACACTCCGGCGCGGCCGTTCGGCCGTCGAGCGAGGGCCGAACCCCTCTCCGGACGCTCCCTCGACTCTGTCATCATTCGCGGCTATGAGACCGCTGATCATCGCCGCCAACTGGAAGATGAACACCACCCCCGCGGACGCTGGAGAGCTGGCCGCGACAATCGCCGCCCGGACCGAGGAGCCGGGCGTGGTTCGAGTGATCTGCCCGCCCTTCGTCTGCCTGTCCGCCGTCCGGGACGCCCTGGCCGGCAAGAACGTGGCTGTGGGAGCCCAGAACGTCCACCACGAGCCAGCCGGTGCCTACACAGGCGAGATCTCCGCCGCCATGTTGAGCGGGCTGGCGACGTGGGTCATCCTCGGCCATTCAGAGCGGCGCCGCGACGCCGGAGAGACCGACGAGCTGATCGGGAAGAAGCTGGCCCGTGCCATTGCGTCCGGCCTGCGCCCCATCCTGTGTGTGGGCGAGCTTCTGGCCGAGCGCGAAGCCGGCCGGGCCGTCGAGGTAGTGGCCACTCAGCTCCGCGGCGCCCTGAAGGGCACGGACGTCGAGGCCCTCCAGAACGCGGGGTTCGTCATCGCCTACGAGCCGGTGTGGGCCATCGGCACCGGCCGCACCGCGTCCGCAGCGGATGCCGCGGCCATGGCCGAAGCGATCCGGGCCACTCTCGCCGCCGACCTGGGTTGGGGCGAGGCCGCCGAGGGCGTCCCTGTCCTGTATGGCGGCAGCGTCACGAGCGCCAACATCGGCGAGTTCCTGGCCGAGCATTCGATCGATGGCGGCCTCGTCGGTGGCGCCTCGCTCAAGCCCGACGAGATGGCTGGCATGGTGGCTTGCGCCGCCGTCACCGCCAAGGCTCGCGCCGAGGCCGAAGGCAGGCCGGCATGACGGCCAGGAGCGCCTCGGGCCCCGGCCACCCGGCCACCGGAGACCCCCGCCGCCCCCGCCCGATAGTTCTGGTCGTGCTAGACGGTTTCGGAATCGGGCACAACCCGGCGGTCGACGCCATCGAGCAGGCCCGAATGCCCAACTGGCGAGCGTTCCTGAAGCGCTGGCCGCACTGCGCCCTCGAGGCGTCCGAGGAATTCGTCGGCCTGCCCAAGGGCCAGATGGGCAACTCGGAGGTCGGTCATCTCAACCTCGGCACCGGGCAACCGGTGCTCCAGGATTTGCCACGCATCGACAAGTCGATCGACACCGGCAGCTTCTTCACCCGGCCCGTTCTCCTCGAGCTGTGTGCCCGGGCAAGGGAGGCCGACCACACCCTCCACCTCATCAGCCTGGTCGGGCCGGGCGGCGTCCACGCCAACGACCGCCACCTGGTCGCCGTGGCCGAGCTGGCCGCCCGCCAGGGCGTGAAGCGCGTCCGCGTCCACGGCCTGCTGGACGGCCGGGACACTCCGCCGCGATCCGCCATCGAGTTCGTGCCCGACCTGGAGAAGCGCCTCGCGGCCGCTCACCCGGACGCGAAGATCGCCACGATCGGCGGCCGCTACTTCGCCATGGACCGCGACAAGCGCTGGGAGCGGACCAAGAAGGGCTACGACGCGATCGTCCACGGCGTCGCCGATTTCCATGCCCCGTCCGCCGTGGCCGCCGTGGAGGCCGGCTACGCGCGAGGCGAGAACGACGAGTTCATCACGCCGACGGTCATCGAACGCGTGGACCACGGGACGATCGCCGACGGCGACGCGGTCCTGCACTGCAACTTCCGGGCCGATCGGGCCCGGCAGCTCTCGCACGCCCTGGCCGACGCCGAATTCGCGGGCTTCGATCGCAACGAAGCCGGCGCGGCCCCCAAGGGGATTCTCTACGCCACGATGACGGCATACGAGGCCGACCTGCCGGCGCAGGTGGTCTTCGGTCCTGAGGTCGTGCACTCGCTGGCGGAGGCCGCCAGCGAAGCCGGCTGGAGGCAATTCCACGTCGCCGAGACGGAGAAGTACGCCCACGTGACCTACTTCTTCAACGGCGGCCGTGAGGAGCCGTGGCCTGGCGAGGACCGGCTTCTGGTCCCGAGCCTCAAGATCGCCACGTACGACCTGCAGCCGAGGATGGCCGCCGACGGCGTGTGCGATGCTCTCGTGGCCGCGATCGAGGGAGGCAAGTACGACCTGATCGTGGCCAACTTCGCGAATCCGGACATGGTCGGCCACACCGGCGTCTGGGAGGCCACGATCGAGGCCTGCGAAACCGTGGACGCCTGTTTGGGCCGCGTCGCGGCCGCGATCCTGGCGGTCGGAGAGGGGGATCCCGGGGCGTCCGGCGCCGTCCTGCTGATAACCGCTGATCACGGCAACGCCGACGAGATGAAGGACGAGGCCGGCGATCCGGTGACCAAGCACTCCCTGAACCCGGTGCCGCTGGTCGGTATCGGCCGGTTCATGAACGGGAAGCGCCTGGAAGACGGCCGCCTTGCGGACGTCACGCCGACGATCCTGGAGATCGGAGGCTTGCGGCCGTGGCCGGAGGTGACCGGACGCTCGTTGCTGGCGACCAAGAGCTGACCCGCCCACGTTCGATGCCGTGCCGCGGTCGACCATGGCGCAGGGCCGGACGGTCGCGGCCGTGTGCTACCATGCGCCGGTCCGCTGTCGGGCGGACCCACACACGAGGTTGCTTCAAGCAGTGAATCCCGCGATCGCCATTGGCCAGGACATCATCGCCGCCTTCTTGATCGTCGCCATCCTGCTCCAGGCGCGAGGGTCGGGCCTGTCCGCCACATTCGGCGGCGACTCGTCCGTGTACCGCAGCCGGCGCGGGATCGAGCGGCGCCTGTGGCAGTTCACGATCGTTCTGGCGGTCCTGTTCTGCTTCTTCTCCGTCGCGAGCTACACAATCCTGCCGCAGAGTTGACCCTTCGGGAAGAGCGGTCACGTGGCGCCTCGCGAGAGCCGCCCGCAGCCGAGTCCCGTTCCCCATGGCTTGGTCTGAAGTGAATCGCGGCGACCGTTTCGTGATCTTCGTACTGGCCGTGGCGTTCGTCCTGGTCGGCGGAGCGATGTTCCTGCCGGCACCCACAGCCACCGACCATCCCGCCAGTCAATCGATCGTCCCGGCCGTGCCGTACCGCGAAGGGGTCGTCGGCCATCCGAGCTCGGTCAATCCACTGACTCCGCGTTCCCAGGCCGACCGGGATCTGATCGCGCTTCTCTTCCGGGGTCTCGTCCGAGCCGGGCCCGACGGCTCGATGCTGCCCGATCTGGCGGAGTCCTGGGCGGCCTCCGACGACGGACGAACCTACACGTTCCTACTCTCGACGGACGCCTACTGGGAGGACGGTGAGCCGGTCACGGCGGCGGACGTCGCGTTCACGGTCGGTCTGCTGCAGGATCCGAAATACGACGGCCTGTACGGCTCCTCCTGGCAAGGCATTCACGTCTCCGCGGACGGAGTCTCCACGGTCCGATTCACCCTGACGCTGCCGATCGCCGGGTTCCTGAGACAGGCGGCCCTGCCGATCCTGCCGCGGCACCTGCTGGCAGGCGTTTCGGCGGCGCAGCTCGCCAACTCCCGCTTCAGTGCCAGGCCCATCGGCGATGGACCGTACCGGCTTGCCGCCCTGGACCAGTCGCACGCGGTCCTGCAGCGCGTACCGTCGGTGGTGCCGGCCAATTCACCACGGCCGCTGCCGACTGCGATCACCAGCTCGAGCCCGAGCCCGGGCCAGACACCGGGCCCGAGTCGGAAGGCATCCGCAACTCCGACCCCGACGCAGACCGCGATCCCGACGCTCACCCCCACTCCGACCCCCACTCCGACCCCCACGCCAACGACCGGCGTGACGGGCCCGCAGAGTCTCCTCCAGACGATCGAGTTGGTCTTCTTCGATGACGCTCAATCGGCGGCGGCCGGGTTCCGGGCCGGCAAGCTGGATGCGGTCGGCGGATTGACGCCCGAGCAGACCGACGCCGCGCTCTCCCTGCCCGGATCGCGGCTGGTTCCTTATCGCTGGACGAGCCTCCTCAGTGTGGTCCTGAACCAGCGGGTCGAGCATCCTGAGATGCGCGACGTGAACGCCCGCCAGGGCCTGCTCGCCGCCATCGACAGAGCGGCCTTGCTCACCGGGGTGCTCGGCGGTCGCGGCAGCACCGCGGACATCCCCATCCCGAGCTGGTCTCCCGCCTTCGATCCCGCGGCCGTAAGCCCGACGCCCTACGACACCACGGACGCGGTGAAGTACCTGACGACCGCAGGATGGCAGCAGACTGGAGCTGGCTGGACGGCGCCCAAGGCCAGCGCGTCCTACTCCCTGGACCTGCTCACGCCCGATGAGGCCAGCAACGCGATCGTGTATCGGACCGCAGTGCAGGTGGCCGCCGCCTGGCGCGCGATCGGGCTCGACGTCACCCTGAACCCCGTGCCGGCGGCGACCTACCTCGACCGGTTGAGCAGCGGGCAGTTTGCTGCCGCCGTCGTCGATTTCGAGGTCGGGCTGGATCCGGATCTGGGCCCGCTTCTTCTTTCCTCACAGGTCGGGTCTGGGGGCTCGAACGTTTCGGGAATCAAGGACGCGGCCCTGGACCAGCTGCTGCTGACGGCGCGCAAGACGGTCGACCCGGCCGAACGCCAGACTGCAATCTCGGCGGTCGAGAAGTACGTCTCCACGACCAAACCGATCCTGCCGCTCGCTTTCCGCGACTACGATCTCGTCGTCTCGAAGCGGGTCCAGAACGTGTCGGGGACCCAGATTGCGGATCCGTCGAGTCGACATTGGGATGTGATAGACTGGCGCCTCGCCAACGACGGATAGGTCCGTTGTTGCGTGCGCCGAGGTGGCGGAATTGGCAGACGCGCTGGTTTCAGGAGCCAGTGGCCGCAAGGCTGTAGGGGTTCAAATCCCCTCCTCGGCACCAGGGTTCTGTTCGTGCCCAGGTGGCGGAATTGGTATACGCGTACGTTTGAGGGGCGTATGGAGCAATCCATCCGGGTTCAAGTCCCGGCCTGGGCACCACCACCTCACTCCCGACACGACGCGCAGGCCGCGAGGCGGTCCCGGCACCGCCCACGGTGGCTCTCCGGGCGGTTAGCTCAGTGGTCAGAGCGCCTCGTTTACACCGAGGATGCCGCAGGTTCGAGTCCTGCACCGCCCACCACATCCGAACCCCGAGCCGATGAGACGAGTCAAACCATCGGATAGCCCGGCGCGCCTGTCCGTGGCCTCCTGCTAGACTGAGTTCGCGCGCATCCAAGCCGGGTGCCTAACTGGATCGGAGAAGGGGCATGCTGCCGCTCATCATCGTAATCGTCGTTCTCGCGGTTCTGATCTTGCTCGTCGTCGGGATCTACAACGGTCTCGTGACCAGGCGAAACCGGGTCGACGAGGCCAACGCGCAGATCCAGGTCCAGCTCAAGCGCCGCCACGACCTAATCCCGAACCTGGTCAACGCGGTCAAGGGCTACATGGACTTCGAGAAGGGCGTCCTGGTCCAGGTGACCGAGAGCCGCGCCAACGCCGTCGCCGCCGGGGCCCAGGGGCCGGCCGCGCAGGCCCAGGCGGAGAACGCTCTGACTGGCGCCCTCCGCTCGCTCTTCGCGGTGGTGGAGAACTACCCGCAGCTCAAGGCCAACGAGAACGTCCTGTCGCTGCAGGAGCAGCTGTCCACGACCGAGAATCAGATCTCGTTCTCCCGCCAGCATTACAACGCCAGCGTCTTGGACTTCAACAACTCGCTGCAGACCTTCCCGAACGTGCTCATCGCGGGCCCCTTCGGCTTCTCCAAGCGCGAGTTCTTCGAGGCCGAGCCGGAAGCTGCCGAGGTCCCCGCCGTCAACCTGGGGTAGCCGTCGTAGGGCCGCGCCGGCGCGATGCCGGCCCGGCCTTCCTGCTCTGAGGCCACACACGTGACCACGACTTTCTACGCCGAGGAAGCGGCCAACCGCCGCAACTCATACCTGCTCGCCTTCATCGTCATCGCCTTCCTGGCCGTCTTCGGATTTGTCATCGGCTTCAGCATCGGCTACGGAAGCGGCGACGAGGTGGCGTTCGGGATCGGAGCGCTGGTGATCGCCGTCGGCATCGGCAGTCTCAGCGCGCTGTTCTCCTACTACAGCGGCGACAAGCTCGTCCTGGCCAGCTCGCATGCCCAGGCGGTCACCGCCGAGCAGGCCCCCCAGCTGTACAACGTCGTCAACGAGATGGCGATCGCGGCGGGTGTTCCGATGCCCAAGGTCTACATCATCGACGACCCCTCGCCCAACGCCTTCGCCACCGGACGCGATCCCCAGCATTCATCCGTGGCGGTTACCACGGGCCTGCTGAAGGAGCTCAACCGTGAGGAGCTTCAAGGGGTTCTCGGGCATGAGATGTCCCACGTCCGCAACTACGACATCCGCTTCACTCTCTTCGTGGGCGTGATGGTCGGGAGCATCGCCCTGCTGGCCGGCTTCTTCCTGCGGTACACGTTCTGGTTCGGCGGCGGGCGTCGCGGCAACGACCGCGAGGGCGGCGGCGGCGGAGGGCTGGCGATCGTCCTGCTCCTCGTCGGACTGGTCATGGCGGTCGTGAGCTACTTCTTCGGGGCGCTCGTCCAGATGGCGGTGAGCCGCCAGCGCGAGTACCTGGCGGATGCCTCGTCCGTGGAGCTGACTCGGAACCCGCACGGTCTCGAGACTGCCCTGGCTAAGATCGCCGGCGACCCGGCGGTGCTGCACTCGGTAAACGGCGCTACTCAACACCTCTACATAGTCAATCCGCTGAAGAAGCACGGCGTTGGGTCCGACCTCTTCTCGACTCACCCACCGATCGTCGACCGCATCAACAGGCTGCGCCAGCTGACCGGTGATGCGCCGATGGATCAGGCCGACGCGAAGGCTCTGACCGGGCTCGAGTAGGGAGCGGGGGAGTCCAAGCCGCATCCCCGACGGCCCGCTGGGTCGGCTCCTCGGCTGCCTTGCAGCGGTTCGTACGCTCGTGGTACCTTTCCCCGCGCCGACGGGCAGCCAGTCCGTCAGTTGAACGGGCCGAGATAGCTCAGTCGGTAGAGCACGCGACTGAAAATCGCGGTGTCGCCAGTTCGATCCTGGCTCTCGGCACCATACAATTGGACTGGCACGGTTCTTCGAGCGGAAGTGGCTCAGTTGGTAGAGCATCACCTTGCCAAGGTGAGGGTCGCGGGTTCGAGTCCCGTCTTCCGCTCCACTCCCTTCATGCTGCCGACCCGGACGGTCGCCCGCCAGGAGATCGAGCCTCTGCCCCTTCGTCTAGTGGTAGGACAGCGGACTTTGGATCCGTTGGGCGAGGTTCGAATCCTCGAGGGGCAGCCAGTCTGACCCGTTCAAGCGCCGGTTCCCCTGCCGGCCCGCGTCCGAGGCGACGTACCCAAGTGGTTAAGGGGGAGGTCTGCAAAACCTCTATTCGGCGGTTCGATCCCGCCCGTCGCCTCCACTTCCCCCCTGCCGCTCCCGCCTGCGAGTTCTGCCTGCGGCACGCCCGCCCGTCCATCCACGACTGGGCGATCTGTGGCAGTGGAGACGCCCGAGACCTCGCCGCGCGCTAACCTTGCGTCCGGGCCGGAGTGGCGGAACTGGCAGACGCGGCGGACTTAAAATCCGTTGCCCGCAAGGGCGTCAGGGTTCGAGTCCCTGCTCCGGCACCAGCGGTTGCCAGCTTTCGGGGCGCGCGTGCCCGGCCATCCAGGCAGCCACCGCAGCGGCGTGCCCGGCTGCAGACAAAGAGACGGGCCGCGTTCGCGGCCCGTCTCTTTCCGGCTTCCCCGGCTGTCTCAGAGAGCGGTACCGATTCGGCTGAAGAAGGCGGTGAGGTCTCCGCGTATGAGCACAAGAGATCCGATCACGAGGATGGAGATGAGAGAGAGAATGAGTGCGTATTCCGCGAGACCTTGTCCTTCCTCGCGACGAAGGACCGAGAACACGGTGCCTCCTTTCGCAAACGACGGTTGGCGTTCGTCGCGACCCCCCGACGGCCCGCCCTTCGCCGCGCGACGGGCGTGACAACCCCGGGGGTCGCCTCCAGCATATGCGCACAGCGGCCGACCGCAGGCAGAACTTTGGTACTGCCACGAGCGTCTGGACGGCTGCCGGTGGGCGGTACCCGGTGACGTCTAGCAACATGCAGCCATACCGACCCGTGCCTGGACCCTTGCCCGCTCATGGCGAACGGATGCTTCCGGCCGGGGCGCGCGACCGCTGCCGCGGGTCCCTGATAGAATGCGTCGGTCCTTTCGGCTCCGACCGACCGGCGTTGCCGCTCGCGCATCGGAGCATACCCATGGGAAGGAGATTCTGGCTTATGCGCCGATACGAACTCATGCTCGTGCTGCGTCCCGACCTGGCCGACGACAAGGTCCAGGGAGCGCTCGAGCGAACGGCCCGGGCCATCGCGGCCGGAGACGGTCAGATCGTCAAGCAGGCCCCGTGGGGCCGTCGCAGACTGGCCTATCCCATCGACCACCATCGTGAGGGCTCGTACTACGTCATCCTCTTCGAGGCCCCGGCGACGGCAATCGCCGAACTCGAGCGCGGCTTGCTCCTCAGCGAGGAAGTGCTGCGCCACCTCGTCACTCGCGTCGAGCGCCCCGTTCGGGCTGCGCGCGGGCGCGAAGGCGAGGCAGACGTCGAGGTCGCGCCTCCCGACGAGGAGGAGAGCGAGGACGAAGTCGAGCTGATCGACGAATTCGAGAGCGAAGCGGCGCCTGCCGCCATCGACTGAGGCCCGCGCTAGGCGGAGCTGGAGGCACGCTCGATGTCGCTGAACAAGGCGATGATCATCGGCAATCTCGGCCGCGACCCGGAGATGCGGTATACGCCAAATGGCCAGGCGGTGACCCAGTTCACGGTCGCCGTCAACCGCAACTACAAGGACTCGAGCGGCGAGTGGAAGGAAGAAACCGAGTGGTTCCGGATAGTGGCCTGGGGACCTCTCGCCGAGCGGACAGCCGAGTACCTGCGCAAGGGCCGCAAGGTCTACGTTGAGGGCCGGCTCCAAACCCGCACCTGGGAGGGCCAGGACGGGCAGAAGCACTACACCACCGAACTGATCGCCAACACCGTGACACCTCTCGACCCGCGACCTCGGGAAGACGGGGCCGCGGAGCCGGCCGGCGCTCGGCCCGTCCGAGGCGGCGCGCCGGCGGTTGCCGCAGGTCCGGGCGACGCCCCGGCGGCTGCCGCAGGTCCGGGCGACGCGCCGGCTGCTGCCGCAGGTCCGGGCGACGACCTGGGTTCGGGCGACCTGGACGAGCTGCCCTTCTGACGAGCCAGGCCGAACGATAGCCAACCGACGAATCCAATCGCCGCGTCGAGGGCGCGGCCATCACAGAGGATGACGAAACAGATGCCTGCCTACCCGCGAGAGAAGACCCGCGCCAAGCGTGACGACTACTACCGCGACCGTCGCCGCCGGAAGGTGTGCACGTTCTGCGCCGACAAGACCGTCGCGATCGACTACAAGGAAGTGAACCGGCTCCGCCGCTACCTGTCCGAGCGCGCCAAGATCGAACCGCGCCGCAAGACCGGGACCTGCGCCAATCATCAGCGCCAGCTGGCGGTGGCCCTCAAGCGCGCCCGGATCGTCGCTCTGCTGCCGTACGCGCCTCAGCACGTTCGCCCCTAATCAATCGGGACGGTTCGGCCGAGCGCCGACCTCCGTCGTGCTTGAGATCGTCTGTCTGAGCGCAATCCTGGGAGCGGGAGGCTGAGTTGGACGTCGTCATCCTGGTCGTCTCGTTCGCGGTCATCCTCGCCGGCGCGGAACTCTTCACCAATGGCATCGAGTGGTTCGGCCACAAGCTCGAGCTGGCCGAGGGCGCGATCGGGTCTGTCCTCGCTGCGGTTGGGACGGCGCTGCCGGAGACGATGATTCCGCTCGTCGCCATAGTCTTCGGCGGCGGAGTCGCGGCCAGCGAAGTGGGCATCGGTGCGATCCTGGGTGCCCCGTTCATGCTCAGCACGCTGGCTATGTTCGTTACCGGCGCGGCCGTGCTGCTGATGCGGAAGCGCCGCGTGAACCGTGAGGACGTAGTCATCGATCCGCGCGTCGTGGGCCACGACCTGGGCTACTTCGTCCTGGTCTATGCGGTCGCGGCGGGGGTCGCCCTGCTGCCGTCGGACCTGGTCGTGCCGCGACAGCTCACGGCCCCGTTCCTTCTGGGCGCCTATGCCTGGTACGTGGTCGGCCATCTCCGCGCCGAGGCTGCTGAGCAGGCAGAGCTCGCGCCCCTGCGCTTCCACCGCCTGGACCGCCGGGCGCCGGCCCACCCCGCGCCGCCCCGGCTCCGCATCGTCTCCGTCCAGGTCCTCGTGGCTCTGGCCTGCATCATCGGTGGGGCGTGGGGCTTCGTCCACGGCGTGGAGGCTCTCTCGAGATCGTTCGGTCTGAGCGGGACGCTGCTCGCCCTGGTCATCGCGCCGATCGCGACGGAGCTGCCGGAGAAGCTGAACAGCGTCATCTGGATCCGGCAGGGCAAGGACACCCTGGCCATGGGCAACATCACCGGCGCGATGGTCTTCCAGAGCGCGATCCCGACGTCTGTGGCCCTGGTGTTCGCTCCGCAGATGTGGTCGGTCTCGGGCGCCGGCGTCGCCTTCGCCTCCGCCGGCATCACGTTCCTCTCGTCCGCCGCGATCATCCTGCCGATGCTCGTCCGCCGCCGCCTCGATGGCCGGGCGCTACTCGTGGGCGGCCTCTTCTACGGGGCATACCTCGCCCTGGTGATCGCGACCCTCGCGGGTGGCCACCCGTGATCGCCTACGGGGCGCGGTAGCCCGGCTGCGGCCCCGGGAGGAGGAGTGGGCCAGGTATACTGGGCGTTCGCCGGCCCACGCCGGCGATGAGCACCAGGGAGCGTCGAATCATGATCACGGAGCACGCAACGGCCCCTGCCGCTAGCGCGGCGCCCAAGCCGGACCAGAACAGTCTCGTCTGCTACTTCCAGGGCGGCTACGTACCGCTCGGCGAGGCCCGCGTCCCGATCATGACCCACGCTTTCCTGTACGGGACCGCGGTCTTCGAGGGCATTCGCGCCTACTGGAACGCTGACGAGAAGCAGCTCTACGCGCTGCGGATCAAGGAGCACATCGTCCGGCTACGCAACTCCAGCCGGATCATGCTCATGTGGGAAGTGCCCTCGGTGGAAGAGTTCACCGAGATCGTCCTGGAGGTCTTGCGCCGCAACGCGTTCCAGGAAGATGCGTACTGCCGCCCGTCCGTCTACAAGAGCACCGAGGCGATCGGCGTCAAGCTGCACGGTCTGACGCACGACTTCTACGTCCTGGCTATCCCGATGGGCGACTACATCGACACCGAGAAGGGAATTCCCACGGGCACCGTGTCGTGGCGACGGACCAGCGATACCTCGATCCCGTCGCGCAGCAAGATCACCGGCAGCTACGTCAACCCGGCCTTCTCCAAGACCGAGGCGATGCTGAACGGTTACGACGAGGCCATCGTCCTGACCGCCGACGGCCATGTCTCCGAGGGGTCGGCCGAGAACCTCTTCATGGTCCGCGACGGCACACTCATCACGCCCTCGGTCAGCGACGACATCCTCGAGGGGATCACACGGGCCGGGATATTCGAAATCGCCAAGTACCTCGACATCCCGGTCAAGGAGCGCTCAATCGACCGCACCGAGCTCTACATCGCCGACGAGGTCTTCCTCTGCGGCACCGGCGCCCAGGTCTCGCCGGTTTCATCGGTGGATCACCGGCCGGTCGGCGACGGGCATGTCGGCCCGATCTCCCGGCAGATCAGCAAGACCTACTTCGACGCCGTGCGCGGACGCCTTCCGGGTTTCCGGCACTGGGTGACGCCCGTAAACAAGGGTGAGTGAGGCGACAGCGCGAGACTCCTCGGCCATCATGCCGGCCGCCACCGGAGGTCTGGGGTTGTCGGCCAAGCGGACGCTGTTTCAGCGCATCCTGGAGATCATTCCGGGCCTGGTAACCTGGCTCCTGATCCTGTCGCTGATCCCGCTGTCACTGCGGTGGCCGCAGGTTCTGGGCGTCTTCGTCCTGAGCTTCGACTTCTACTGGCTCTACCGCGCGGTCGTCCTGGCGGTCAGCGTCGCGATCTCGTTCCAGCGTATTCGCCGCACCGTCGCCGTGGACTGGCGACAGCGCGCGTTCTCCCTGGCCGACCCGCAGAAACGCCTGGACGAACTGGCCGACCTGATCGAGCGTGTGCGGATGCGAACGGGCGAGCTGCAATCCGCCGGCAACGAGCTGGCCGCCCGGGGAGGACGGCGTGAGCTCCGCCGGCTCATCGATGAGGAGCGCAACCTGGAGCGGTTGGTCGCGCTCGGAGAGCCGATCCCGGACCCGCGCCAACTGTGGCACGTGGCCCTCATCCCGACCTATACGGAGCCCTATGAGAAGCTCTACCAGACGCTGAAGGCTCTGGCCGACTCGGACTATCCGCGCGACATGCGAATGGTCGCCATCATCACGCGCGAGACGGACCTGCCGGGCCGCGAGAACGTGGCCAGGCTGCGTGAGATCTTCGGGGCGGAGTTCCGCCACTTCTTCCATATCCTCGATCCGCTCGAACCGGGCGTGGTCGTGGGCAAGTCGAGCGCCATGGCCTACGGCGGCCGGTGGCTCTACGACGAGCTGACGCGCCTGGGCTACGATCCCAGGAAGGTCGTTGTCACGGACCTGGATGCGGACTACCGCGTCCACCCCCAGTATTTCGGCTACCTGACCTACAAGTTCGTGACGGATCGCGATCGGTACCGCCGGCTCTACCAGCCGGTCCCGATGTTCCACAACAACCTGTGGCAGTGCCCGCTGCCGGTTCGGTTGATTGCAGTTGGGTCGACGCACATCCAGATGTGGCACCATCTCAACCCGGAACGGCTGGTCAGCTTCAGCTCATATGCGGTCTGCCTTCAGACTGTCCACAACGTGGATTACTGGGCCAAGGACGCTATCCCCGAAGACAGCCGCTTCTACTGGAAGAGCTTCTTTCGGTACAGCGGCCAGTTCCGGGCAGAACCGTTGTTCATTCCGGTCTACGGTGACGCCGTGCGCGCTCGATCGTACCCGCGCAGCCTGATGCAGCAATACCTGCAGATTCGCCGCTGGGCCTGGGGCGTGACCGACATCCCGTTCTTCATCGACAACGCCCTCAGGCACATGGAGATCCCGCTTCGCCAGCGGGTCGTTCGCCTCATCGATCTGTGGTGGGAGCACATCAACTGGGCCGTGGCACCGTTCATCTTGATGTTCGGGGCGGTCTTGCCCGTGGCGCTCAACCAGACGTTCGCTTTGACCATCTTCGGCCAGCAACTGCCGATCTACGCCATGTGGATTCTTTCGGGCGCAATTGCCTCACTACTGGTCCTGATGTTCATCGAGGATCAACTGGCGCCGCCCAAGCCTGCGGAGTGGGGGATCAGGATGCGGATCGTTTCCTGGGTGCAGTGGCTGTTCCTTCCGGTCGTCGGCTTCTTCTTCACGAACCTGCCGGCTCTCGACGCTCAGACGCGGCTTCTGACGGGGCGGTATCTGGAGTACCGGGTCACGGAGAAGGCGTAAGCCAGGTAGCCCGCGAGTAGCCGAAATCATGTGGGGGATCTCCAATCAACCTACTGCCTAACGAAGAATGAGGACGATGTTCCGACCAGTCGGTTCCAAGCCAGACCTCGTTGCCCAGGAGCACGAGATTCTGACCCTGTGGCGGGATCACCGGACCTTCGCCCGCCTGCGGGCCCAGAACGCAGGCAAAGAACGCTGGAGCTTCCTGGACGGCCCCATCACCGCCAACAACCCGATGGGTGTCCATCACGCCTGGGGCCGCGCCTACAAGGATCTCTTCTGTCGCTTCTGGGCCATGCAGGGTCGCGACCAGCGCTATCAGAACGGCTTCGACTGCCAGGGACTGTGGGTCGAAGTCAACGTCGAGCGAGATCTCGGCTTCACCAGCAAGCGCGACATCGAGGACTACGGCATCGCCGAGTTCGTCAGCCTGTGCAAGCAGCGGGTCCTGACCTACGCCGCCCGACAGACCGAGCAGTCCATCCGGCTTGGCATGTGGATGGATTGGAACGACCCCCACGAGCTGCGACGCTTGGGCGACGAGCTAGCCGATGACCCGGCCAAGCAGGTCACCATCGCGGGCGTGAATGGGCAGGTCACCGACACGGCTGAGGCGCTGGTGGGCCGTCTGGGGATGCCCGACGTCGGCGGCAGCTACTTCACGTTCTCCGACGAGAACAACTACCTGATCTGGTCGTTCCTGGCCGAATGCCACCGCCGCGGGTGGCTCTACAAGGGTCACGACACGATGCCCTGGTGCGCCCGATGTGGCACCGGCATCAGCCAGCACGAGATGACCGAGGGTTACGCCGAGCGCGAAGACCCCGGCCTGACCATCAAGATGCCGCTCCTGGACAGGCCCGGCGAGTCGCTTCTCGTCTGGACCACGACGCCCTGGACGCTGACCTCCAACGTGGCGGCGGCCGTGGGCGAGGAGCTGCGCTACGTCAAGGTCCGCCAGGGCGAGGAGGTCTTCTGGCTCGGCCGCGGAACGCTCAAGCACGCCCTGACCGGCGAGTTCCGGGTCATGGAGGAGAGGCCCGGCCGCGAGCTGGAAGGCTGGCGCTACGCCGGCCCGTTCGACGATCTGCCGGCGGTCCAGGAGGCCTTCGCCGCCGGCGGGCCTTCGGGCGCCCCGTACGAGCATCGCGTCGTGACCTGGGACGAGGTCGGCGAGGAAGAAGGGACGGGCATCGTCCACATCGCCCCCGGCTGCGGCGCCGAGGACTTCGCTCTCGGCAAGAAGCTGGGTCTGCCGATGATCGCCCCGCTCGACGAGAACGGAATCGTCATCTCGGGCTTCGGGCCGTACTCCGGGCGCGATGTGCGCGACGTCGCCGACCCGATTCTCGACTGGCTCAGGCACCGTCACCTCTTCTATCGCGTCGAGACGATCACCCATCGCTACCCGCATTGCTGGCGCTGCGGCACGCCGCTCGTCTTCCGTCTCGTGGATGAGTGGTACATCAGCATGGGCCGGGTCTACGAGGTGCCCCGCGAGGACCTGACGCCCGAGCAAGTCAACGCCAGCCTGCGCTACCAGATCATGGAGTCGGTCGACAGGATCAAGTGGATCCCCGGCTTCGGCTACGAGCGGGAGCTCGACTGGCTCCTGACCATGCACGACTGGATGATCAGCAAGAAGCGCTACTGGGGACTGGCGCTGCCGATCTACGACTGCTCGTGCGGCACGGTGACCGTCATCGGCAGTCGCGAGGAGCTGGTCGAGCGCGCGGCCGAAGGCTGGGACGAGTTCGAGGGCCATTCCCCGCACCGGCCCTACGTGGATGCGGTCAAGATCCGCTGCTCCGGCTGCGGCCAGCCGGTCGGGCGGATCGCCGACGTCGGCAACCCCTGGCTTGACGCCGGGATCGTGCCGTTCTCGACCATGCACTACCGCTCCGACCCGGAGTACTGGCGCGGGTGGTTCCCGGCCGACTTCGTAACCGAGAGCTTCCCGGGCCAGTTCCGCAACTGGTTCTACTCGCTCCTGGCGATGAGCACGGTCCTGCGCCGTGAACCGCCCTTCAAGACGCTCTTCGGCTACGCCCTGGTCTTCGGGGCCGATGCCCGCCAGATGCACAAGAGCTGGGGCAACGCCATCGAATTCGACGAGGCGGCCGAACGGATGGGCGTCGACGTCATGCGCTGGATGTTCGCGAACGCCCGACCGGAGGACAACATCCTCTTCGGCTGGCACGCGGCGGATGAGGCCCGACGCCGGCTGCTGGTGCTCTGGAACGTGTACTCGTTCTTCGTCACGTATGCCCGGCTGGCCGGTTGGGAGCCAGGCGCCCCGGCGCCGGCGGTAGCCGACCGCGGCCCGCTGGATCGCTGGATCCTGTCGCGGGTGGCCGGCCTAGCCGCCGAGGTCGAGGAAGGCCTGCGCGAGTACGACGCCCTGGACGGCGCCCGAGCCATCGACCGTTTCGTGGAGGAGCTCTCGACGTGGTACCTGCGGCGGTCGCGCAGGCGGTTCGCCCGTGGAGCCGGCGCGGCGGATCGCGCGGCCGCTTTCGCCACGCTCCATGCCACTCTCGTGACGCTGGCCCGGATCGTCGCCCCGATTCTGCCGTTCCTGGCCGAGGCGATCTACCAGAATCTGGTCGTGGCCGGGGAGCTTGGGGGCGCGCCGGACAGCGTCCACCTGACCCACTGGCCCACCGAAGAGACGGCCGGCCTGCGCGACCGGTCCCTCGAGGCCTCCATGGCCGTGGCGATGCGGGCCGTGGACCTGGTCCGGACGCTGCGCGGGGGGGCCGGGCTCAAGGTCCGCCAGCCGCTGGCTCGGATGTGGCTCGCTATCCCGGGTCCGGCGCTGGTCGAGGGCGAGGCTCTCCTGACCCTCGTCGCCGACGAAGTGAACGTCAAGTCGATCGAGCTGATCGGCGACGAGTCAGAGTTGGTGGATCGACGGGTCAAGCCTCTTCTGCCCAAGATCGGGAAGAAGCTCGGCGGGGCGATCCCGGCCGTGATGGCCGCGGCTCGCGAGGGTCGGTTCGAGATCCTGACGGATGGGTCGGTCCGGCTCGCGGACGTGACGCTGGCCCCCGATGAGGTCGAGATCCAGGCCACGCCGCGGCCCGGCACGGCCGTTGCCCATGACGAAGGCCTGGTCGTCGTCATCGACACCGAGCTGACGGCGGATCTGCGTGCCGAAGGCGACGCTCGCGAGCTCCAGAGGGCGATCCAGGACGCGCGAAAGGATGCCGGCGTGGAGCTTGACGACGAGGTCGTGGTTCGAGTGGCTGCGCCGGCTGCCATTCGGCAGACTCTCGAGCCCTATCTTGGGTCGGTCGAAGCGGAGACTCGCAGCAAGATCGAGTTCGGGCCGGTCCCTTCCTCCGTCACGGCCCTCGACGTCCACCTGGACTCCGGAGCGGCGCGGGTCGGCTTGCTGTCGAAAGCTGTCGCCCCTTAGGCTTAGCGGAACACCACGGAGGCAATTCACTGGACCAGGCCGATGCGCACCCCGCAGATCCGCAACGCCGCCCCGGCGTTGAAGACGCGTCGCGTGGGCGGCGGCTTGCGGCGTGGATCGTCTTCGCATCGATCGCCTCCGTCATCGCCGTCAGCGATCAGCTGCTGAAGCTCTGGGTCGTTGCCAACTTCCGCCTGAACGAACCATCGCCGATCGTCGGCGATTGGATCAGGATCGACTTCATCCACAACTCCGGCGGCCTCTTCGGGCTGTTCCAGCGCTCGGCGCAGGTGTTTGCAGTCGTGACCGTCATGGTCGTCGCCATCCTGGTGGCCCTGGAGGTCAGATCGGGCTGGCGGAGCTGGCTGCTCACGCTGGCCCTGGCCTTGCTCCTGGGCGGGGCGATCGGCAACTTCGTCGACCGCATGAGGTTTGGGTACGTAGTCGATTTCGCCGATATCGGCATCGGGACCTGGCGTTTCTACATCTTCAACATCGCCGATTCGGCGGTGACGGTCTCCCTCCTGGTCCTGCTGGTGCTGTGGTTCGTAGCACCTACCTTGGAGCGGCGCGGGGACGCCGAGCCCGAAGAGGACAGGCCCCTCGAGGGGGCCGGCAGCTCGGGCATCGGGGACGGGCCGGCAGTCGGATGAGGCGACTCACGATCACCGCACCCGCTACCGCCTCGGGTCGCGTCGATCGTTTCGTCGCCGATGTTTCCGGACTATCGCGCAGCTACGTTCAGAAGCTCATCTCCGAGGGCCTCATAACCACGGCCGGCATGCCGATCAAGGCGAACGAGCCCGTCTTCCCGGGTGAAGTCGTCGAGCTGGAGGTGCCGGATCCGCGGCCGCTCGAGCTGACCCCGGAGCCGATACCGCTGACGGTCGTCTACGAGGACGCGGACCTGCTGATCGTCGACAAGGCGGCCGGTCTGGTGGTCCATCCCTCTGCGGGACATGAGGGAGGCACGCTGGTGAACGCCCTGCTGGCGCGCGGCACCGATTACGGCGGCATCGCCGGTGTCATGCGACCGGGGATCGTTCACCGGCTGGATCGCGACACGAGCGGCCTGCTCATGGTGGCCAAACACGACCGCGCCCAGGCCAGTCTGATGGGTCAGCTCAAAGCCCGCGGCGTCAAGAAGACGTACCTGGGTCTGGTGCAGGGAGCGGTCGCGGCCACGACCGGACGGATCGAGGCGCCGATCGGACGCGACCCGCACCACCGGACCCGCATGGCAGTGACGCAGGACGGTCGAGCGGCGGTAACGGGCTACCGCGTCCGCGAGCGCCTCCCCGGCTGGACGCTCCTCGAGCTGGATCTGGTCACTGGCCGAACCCATCAGATTCGGGTCCACCTGGCGGCCATCGGGCATCCGCTGGCGGGCGACCCGCTCTACGGGACGGAGACTTCCCGGCGAGGCCCGGCTGGGCTCGACCGGCTCTTCCTGCATAGCTGGCGGATCGAGCTGCAGTCGCCGCAGGACGGCCATCTGATTCGCGCTGAAGCGCCACTCCCCGCCGAGTTGGAGGCCGTGCTCGAGGTCTTGCGGGCGCAGGCGCGCGGCGAGTCCGGCGAGATGCCCAGGAGCCCGCTGCCGGAGGAGGAGCGCGAGGGCGAATCGGAGGCCTACCAGCGGGAGGCGGCTCGCACGGCCGGACGGCACCACCGATGAACGTGCCGGCCCGCGACGACGCGTTCCTCGACGACCCGAAGCCCATGCTCGTCATCATCTCCGGGCCCTCTGGGGTCGGCAAGGACACGATCATCGAAGCCCTGCACCGGCGCAGCCATCGACCGCCCTACCACTACGTAGTGACCTGCACGACAAGAGCTCGCCGGCCCGGCGAGATAGACGGCGTGAGCTACAACTTCCTGACGATGGGCCAGTTCAAGGCTCTCCGCGATGCGGGCGAGCTGCTCGAGGCGAACGTGGTCCACGGACATTGGTACGGCACGCCGCGAGCCGGCGTCCGCGACGCGCTGGCGAGAGGCCAGCACGCCATCCTCAAGATCGATGTCCAGGGCGCCCAGGTGGTCAAGAGCTGCATCCCCGATGCCCTGCTGGTCTTCGTCGTACCGCCGTCGTTGGAAACGCTTTTCCAGCACCTCAAAGCCCGCCGGACCGAGTCGGCCGGCGAACTCGAGCTGCGCCAGCGGAACGCCGCCCTGGAGCTGGCTCGCAAGGACGACTACGACCACGTAGTCGTGAACGAAGAGGGCGACGTGGACCGGACGGCGGAGCGCATCGACGAGATCATCTCGCACGAGGAACGGCGCGAGTCTCGGGGCCCGGTGACTGTCTGAGGAGGGAGATGGGCGCCCGTCGCGGCTCTGTTCGAGAGGACGCATGATGGTGGAAGGGATCGGGGACGCCCCCGAGCTGGAGCCGTCGCCGGGCCCGCGCTCTGCCAGCCATAGGCCGGCGGACCCGCAGGCCCCGGTCGAGGTGGCGGTCGACGCGCCGGGCGCCACGCGGACCTACGACTATTCCGTGCCTTCCCGGCTCATCCCCGTTGAGTCTGGGGAGGCGGTGCTGGTCGAGTTCGGCAAACGGCAGGCCCTCGGCATCGTGCTCGGACCGTCGACCGGCTCCGCGGGCATCGAGCTCAAGCCGCTGCTGGCTCGGGTCCACGCCGGCGGGCCGCTCCTGCCTCGGTTGATGCTGGATTTCGCGCGCTGGATCTCGCAGGAGTACCTCGCTCCACCGGCGGCCGTGATGCGCTCGATGGTGCCGCCCGGAATGCTGGAACGCCTCGAGCTGGTGGCCGAGTGGCTGCCGCTCGATCGGAGCGACGAGGCTGGAGATCGGGCCGTCGTTGGACGGAACGAGACCGCGGCTTCCCGGCCGGAGCCGGAGCCGGAGCTGCAATCGGCCGAGGCCGCGATCGGGGAGAGGCTGGCCAACGGCCCGCGGCCGGTGAGGGATCTCGAGAGCGCGGAGGGGCGCGCGGCTCTGCTGCGGCATCTCCGGGCGATGGCTGCGCGTGGCCTGATCAGCCTGGAGTGGAGGCTGACGGCGGCCACCGCCGGGCCGCGTTTCGAGAGGTGGCTGCTGCTGACGGAGGAGGGGAAGCGGGTGGCAGGCGCCGGCACGGCGGCGGACGTCCCACGTCTGGGGCCGCGGCAAGGAGCGCTCCTGGCGGACCTGGGGGCAGCGGAGATGGCCGGGTCGGGCGGCCTGGTGGCCGCCGAAGCGGCCCGGCGCCACGGGTCCGGTACCGTGGCGAGCCTGGTCCGGCGCGGCCTGGCCGTGGCCGACGTGCGCGAGAGGCCGCGCCGGCCGCTGGCGCGCCGGCGGGCCGGCCGGCGTGGCACGCGCCCCGAAGGATCGGTCCTGACGCCACCCCAGCAGGAGGCTCTCTCCACGATCCTCGCCGCCGCCGCGCGGCGCGATCCGACGCCGTTGCTGCTGGAAGGCGTGACCGGATCGGGCAAGACCGCCGTCTACGCCGAGGCGATCGCCGAGGTCATCTCAACCGGCCGGCCAGCCCTGGTCCTCGTGCCGGAGATCGCCCTGGCTATGCCGCTCGTCGATCGGTTGCGTGCCGAGCTGGAGGCCGAGCTGGCCATCCTGCATTCGGGCCTGGGTGCGGGCGAGCGAGCCGACGAGTGGCGCCGCATCAAGGCCGGTGAGGTCGACGTCGTCGTCGGTACGCGAGTCGCCCTGACCGCGCCACTCGCCGATGTGGGGCTGATCGTGGTCGACGAGGAGCACGATGCCGCCTACAAGAGCGATCGAACGCCGCGCTTGCAGGCCCGCGACGCCGCGCTGGCCCTGGCCCGGCTGGCCGGTGCGGCCGTCGTTCTTGGGAGCGCGACGCCGTCCGTGGAGAGCGTTGGCCGCGCCCGCCAGGGCCGCTACCGCCACGCCGTCCTGCCCGATCGCCCCAGCGGCGCGCCGCCCCGTGTCGAGGTCGTGGACCTGCGAGCGGAGCTGGCCGGCGGAAACCGGGGGCTGCTGTCCGGGGCCTTGTCGGCGGCCCTCGCAGCCCTGCCTGAGGGCGAGCGCGCCATCCTCGTCATCAACCGCCGGGGAACGGCCTCGGTGGTGGTGTGCCGCGATTGCGGCCATGTCCAGCGCTGTCCCGAGTGCGAACGCAGCCTCGTCTACCACCAGGCGGGGGTGACGCTGCGGTGCCACCACTGCGGGACGGCGACCCCGCTCGCCACGCGCTGTCCGGCCTGCCGCTCCCCGCGCATCCGGTATCTGGGCGGCGGGACGCAGCGCGTGGAGGAGGAGGTCCGGGCCGCCTTTCCGCACCTCCGAGTCGGCCGTCTGGATCGCGACGTCGCGGAGCGCAAGGGCGCGGTCGAGCGAGTCCTGGACGCTTTCGCCGAGGGTCGGCTGGACGTGCTGGTCGGAACGAGCCTGGTGGCCAAGGGCCTGGACATCCCGGAGGTCACGCTCGTTGGCGTCGTCTCGGCCGATGTGGCCCTCAACCTTCCCGACGAGCGGGCGGCCGAGCGGACATACCAGCTGCTGACCCAGGCGATCGGTCGCGCGGGACGGGGTGAGCGGCCCGGTCTGGCGATCATCCAGACCTACCAGCCGGACCATCCCGCCATCAAGGCGGTGGCCTCGGGCGACCCCTCGGCCTTCTACGACGCCGAGCTGGAGGTACGACGCCGCTTCGGCTCGCCGCCCTTCGGTCGCCTGGTCAAGCTGACCGTCGGCCTGCCGGACGCCGCCGCCGCGGAGAGGGAAGCCGCCGCGATGGCCGATCGGCTGGTTGCCGCCTGCTCGCTGCCGGAGCATGTGGCCGCCGGCAACCGCGTCTCCGTTCTCGGCCCCGCGCCGGCCTACATCGCCCGTCGCGCCGGTCGATGGCGCTGGAACGTCGTCCTCCGCGGCGA